>Ga0098040_1000166_pt1 | contig 31925 bp, 15 predicted proteins | sample 7_EtaG_FD_75065 | JGI IMG/M metagenome (GOLD analysis project Ga0098040, IMG submission 75065) | Marine viral communities from the Subarctic Pacific Ocean - 7_ETSP_OMZ_AT15161 metaG | ecosystem: Environmental > Aquatic > Marine > Oceanic | place: Pacific Ocean | collected 2015-01-08
AATAGTTTGACGAATCATTTGATCTTTCATATCAAATTCCATTCTAGTAACTTCCGGATCAGCTGGAACCGGTAGTTCTTTTGCATCAGCTATATCTGCTTGTAACATAAACCACATGCTAATTATAGTAGCCATTGCAGCCCCTATTCCTACTAAAGTTTTAATACTTACATTAAAACCCGTATCTTCATTTAATTCTTTTGCCATTTTAAAATATTACGTAATTAATTCCTAATTTGAAATCGTACCACTCACGATTCCAATATTTATTATATTTTCCTTCTATAAAATATCCTAGGTTTTTATTTTGTTTTATACCATAAATTAGTCCAGCAGAATAATCATACCATTGATCATCTTCTATATAGTTATGATATGAGAATTCACTACCATCATCATAATGATAAGGCATTAAATTACCCCAAGCGTGTAACCATGTTTTCTTAGAATATTTATAGTAATCAAAACCCATCACAATAGAGTGTTGTATTACATTCTCTAATTCGTTTCTTTTTTTATCAACGTAATCTGATAACACCTCTGGAATCACAACTGCTTCCCAGACCTCAGGACTAGTCGCAACTAAAGTTCCATCTGGTGCAAAGTATTCGCTATTAGCGACGTTGATATTGTATCCTTCTTGTATTGCTAGGTAAGTATAGTGTAAATTATTGTTAGATAGCATCCATTCGTCTAAAGGATCATAACCATATGGTTCTGCTAACCTATGGGCAGCGCCAATATTAAAGGATAACTCTCTATTATACTTATATCTATATCTTTCCGATGCTTCAAAATATTCTATATCAGCAAAGCCATCTTGTAAATATTCTACTTTAAAAGCAAATTGATCTACACAAAACGGACCATCACAATCATCATCTGAACTGTACCTAATAAAATGATGTTGATCCATGTAATCTATGCCTTCTTGTCTTTTATAATCTACCTCAAATAAATATTCAAAACCTCTTACTTTACCAACGGTAGCAGCATCACTATAATTAGATTCAGTACCATCGTAAAATGTTTGTGCTTTATTTTCATAACCAAATCTAGCTATCTTACGTAAACCTATGGTAAAATTATAATCGTATGGTGTAGCTATCGTTTGTGTTGATAATCCGTTGTCTACAGAAAAAACATCTACATCAGATAACGATGTTCCACCGTTTACCGCAGCATAAAATGTAGAGAATTTTAAGTTCTTTTTTATTATGTCTTGTATATCTATTTGAGCATAAGCAAAGTTAGATATAAATAACAATAAAATTACCAATTTTTTCACCATATTATTAATTTGTTTTATAATCACTTGTTTTTAAGAATGTTTAATTTTATTAAAACGTAATTGTTTTTATTTTTGTCGTTTTAATACCACCTTTACTTTTAGATTTCTTCTTTTTCTTTTTCTTTTCAAATTCAATACCAACGTTATAAGGTGTGAAACCCCACATCATATGTATTCTTTGCCAAGTCTCATAATCTGTGTTTAACGAATGTTGAACATTATTAGCGTTTTGGTGCCAAGATTGAAGAGGTATATTAGTTATAGCTTGTATAGTTAGTAACGAAGCTTCTAACTTTGGATTACCTAATTCAAATGCAAAAGGGACGTCTTTATCCCATTTCTTTATATCTCCACTTCTATCTAAAGCGCTAAATTTATAGCCAACTAACGGAGATATATTTAGCAAATCTTCACCAACCTCACTATAATCAGCATGGTAACCTTTTTCTGATTGTTTGAAATATTCCATTGTAGCATTCTTAAATCCAGCGATAACAGCACCTTGTATACCCATACCTCTTAAAAACGAATCAGCAACAGTATTTGCTGTATATATTTTTGTTTTCTCTATTTTCTCATCAGACACATCATCGTCATTTAATAACATTGCAAACAAAGCAGATTGCAATCCAGCGAATAAAGCTACTTGAGCACCCATGTAATAAGTCACCTTACCCATCTTCTCTCCTAACTCAACTGTATTTTTATATCTTCCTTTAGATATATCAAGTATTTCTTTCATACCTCTTCTGTTCATCTGCATAGGAGTATTAGCAAACGGTAATATAAGTCTACCGGCAGTAGTTGTTTGTTGTTTAGATAATAAATCTGGTCTAGATGATTGTTGTGTTCTTTCGGATAACTTTTGGAAATCAGTCCAAGCATTTGCTTCTGCTTCTTTAGTAGATAACCCTTGCTTTTCGTACATCTTAATTCTATTACGATAATAAGTTGCGCCACCAAATGATATTGCAAAACTATCCGCAAGTTTAGTAGGCGTATATCCAACCTTTAATATTTTTGCTATTATTGAAGTTATAGGATTTTTAGAAGTCGCTGCTGCAGAAGCAAGTTCAGCTTCACTAACGTTTATTTGTAAACCATCTCTTCTTTGTTTTAACATGTCAGAGTTCATTATCTTCATAAAATCCTTAGTAAATTGTGGTACATTACCCATTGCTCTTGCTGCTGCAATAGGATTATTTTCTCTCATATTAAGGAAGTTAAGAGTAGATATTGTTTGTAAAGCAGCAGATCTAGTATTAAAATTCATAATAGTACCAGTAGACCCGTTTAAATAATCTATCATCATAGCACTACCTTTATCTAGTTTTAAAGATCTTGTTCTACCAGTTTCCATACGATCAAAAATATCTGCAACATTCTCTCTCCAATTAGTACCTAATTTAGATTCCATTTTATTTAAGTTTTCAGGAGAAAACATTTCATTTTTTACATCTATCCATTCTTGAAGATATTGTTTTCTATTAACACCTCTACCTACATTTGATACTTCACCAGCCATAGTTTCTCCCCACCATTCCGCAGACGGTTCTTTTAATCCTTTTTCAATTTTAGTTATTTTAGCAAACGTATCTGCGTAGGCTTGTAATTCTGGATTATTTCTTATGTATTCAACAAGTTTAGCTTCTGTTGTTTTTGCTAAATCAGGAATTTTATATCCAGCTTTATTCCAAAGATAAACTCTCATAGCTTGATCATGAGTAAAGCTAGTTCCTTCTACTTCTTTATTTATTTTTTTAACTACATCTTTATTTTGTTTACGAAGACCCATATAATCAATCTTAGCATTTTGCCTAGCTGTATTATAATCTCTTATACCTCTTTCAAATGGATCAATAAAGTTTTTGTCAAACCATTTTTTATTTTCAATACCTTTTTTACCTTTACCATATAATGGTTCAATTAATAATTCTAAATCAGCAGCACTATCTGTTATAAAAAACCTTCTACGCTTAATATCTTTTCCTCTAACTTTAGCTTCGGCTTTTGAAAATACTTTTTCAGAACCTATATTTAACGAATGTTCCATTATATCGTTTACCTCTTTTCCTATATTTTTACTAGCTAAAACTTGTTGTACTTTAGATTTAATATCTAATTGACTTAGTACATCTTTAACGGCTTTAACATTGGGTAGGGCATCATCCACAAAATACATATCATTGTATCCTTCTGCAAATTTTTGTAACATCCACATTGCTTTCGCTTCTCCAGTACTATTACCTAAACCAGTAATATTTTCTAAAGGTATTTTTACCCCTTGCGTTTTTAACCACTCATGAATTGCTGGCGCGCTTTCTTTAGCTCTAGCTGTTAATATAAATACATTGTCTGGACCATATTTCTTTATTTGGTTTTTCATCTTTTGCATTAATGGTCCTGGTTTTCCCTTTGTAACTTTATTAAAGTCTGAGAAATCCATTTTCCAACCCTCATTAACAAGTTTTTTACCAACAAAAGGCCATTTATCAGAAGCTATCTTTTTAGTTTTTCCACCTTTAGTTGCTATAACAAAGTTCTCACTTGTACCAACTGTTTCATCAAAATCAAAAATACTCGCACCTCTTGCTTTCTTTTTTAGTTTTCTACCAAGTTGAACTGCTTTATCTACGTCTTTTATAGTCTTACTAATATCTTTCGACGCTACAACTTTTGCCATTTTTGGTCCTACTCCCTTTTTTAATACTTCTTTGTTTTGAGCCTCAATTTTCTTGCTATTCTTAACCTTACCATCTAGCATATACTCTAACACATTCCATTTGTTTTTGGGAATTCTAGATAGTATTTGTTTAGCAGTATTTATATCAAGTGTTTCTAATTGTACGTCTAAAAGTGTTTTACCTTTATTTTCACCACTCACGATATATTGGTTATCCATTCTAGCATACTTATTAGTAAAAACATTCAATAAAGCATCGTGACCAGTATTTACCCCAGCTTTTGTACCAAATGCCTTAGAGAACATAGTGTTACCAGCCGCATCATTAAATAGTTGTGCGTTTTTTGGAATTAAATCTTGTTGAGATGCCTCTATAAGTCTTTCAACTTCTTTTATAACTTCTGGTGTAACAGATTTATTTCTTTTAGCAATACCCATTACAAATTGAGTGTTATTTAATAGTTGTAAAGCGTGTTCCCAATGTGTCCTAACACCAGCGTTATCTTTTACTACTTCTTTACCCTTAGCGTTGAAAGCTGTTATTTCCCCAAGACCACTACCAAATGCGGGTACAGATCGCATATTATAAAACATAGATTTTGTAACTCCATTAGTTGCATTTGTTTGTATAGCTCTATCTTGTAATAACCATTCTAAACCTTTTTTATTTTTGTTTTTCATAGCTACCTTTAACTTAGCTAACAATAATTCTTTAGCAAGTCTAGTATTAGCCTCTTGTGTTGCTTCAAAATCTTTTGATTTACCGGTGTAAGAAGCCATTTCTCTATACTTTTCTATTTTAAGTTCAGCTATTTTTTCCGGTGATTTATTAGGATTATCTAGTTCAATTTTATCTAAAGCTTTTTTAACAGCATCAAAGCTTGGACTGTATACTTTTTCCATCCAAGACCCATTTTTAGGGTTTTTTATTTCTGCCTTTGTAGTGTTTTTAACAAGCTTACCAACGGTACCGCCCTCTAATTGTAAGTATATTTCTTTTCCATTTGGCAGGGTTAATTTTCTTGATCTATTACCAACGCCAAACTCAGCTGCTAAAGCTTTTGCCAGTCCACTAACCTTTTGGCCTTTTCTATGCTTTGGTAAAGCATCTATAGCGTCTAAATCATAACCAAATTCTTCATAAGCTTGTTTTTCAAGTTTTTCTCTCCAAGCAGGATCATTTTTTGAAACCCATTTTGGATCACTATATCTTACATCTAATTTTAACTTTTCAGCTACATTTTTAATAAATCTTTCTGCAATTATATTTTCCGCCTCCCATTGTTTTTCAGTTAAGTCTCTAACTGCCCTCTCATATTTTTCATTCGCCTTAACAACGTCAACATCAGTAGTTAACGCTTTGTTTCTTTCCATAGCTAATTCCATCAATACATCTAAAACTTCTTTAGCCTCTGGCATACCACTTATAATAGCATATTCTTCTAGCTCGTTTATTTTATCTTTTCGTAAAGCTTCTACAAGTTTTTCGGCAATATTCTTAGATGCTAACGATGGTGATTTACCAGCTGATATTTGATTAACCATTTCAGCTAAAGTATGTCTATTTGTCAATTCTGGTATATTAGGTAAAGCTTTGTTAACACCTTGAACATATAATGCTTTTTGCATTTGAGTCATCCAGCCCTTAAGTACACCGCTTATCTCTGCTCTAGTTTTACCTTCAGTTAAAGATCTAATAACATCTTGTTCAAATTTTTCTTTAACATTTTCTTTGTCTAAACTTTTTTGATACTCTTTAAATCTATCAGACCATTCATATTTAGAACCTTTAGTACCTGTTTGTGGCATTTCGTTAAACAATAATCCCTTTATTTTCCCACCCTTTAATCCTCCTTCTTGTCCTAATTTAAGTACTGAAGTTGTGGTACCTGTAACTTTTGGTTCAGATTTAAATTTACCAGCAACAATGTCAAAAGCAACATTCTCACCGGTTACTCGGTCGATAATTACTTGTTTCCAAAGAGGTATCATCGCTAATTCATTAGCAATATCTTTCGTGATGACCTCGGTTATAGAAGTTATATCTTCATTATTTAGTTGTTGATCATCACGCTTTTTCATCTTTTCATACATCTCAGGAGAAACTTTGTAATAATCAACTACAACCTCTTTACCAATTTTATTCTCTGCCTTCTTTTTTATATTTTTATAGCTTACTATATCTTTAGCGCCTTTAGCCTCCCAATCTAAATTTTTAGCATCAGCACCACTTTTCTTATCTATGATTTTACCCAAAGTAGTATTGCCAATCTCTTTTTGCATACCCTCTAAAGATTTGGATAGTTCAATTCCTTTTTGTTCAGCTATAGATCCAAAAGGTTTAGATGAGCCCATGTACCCAGTTTCTGTTGAGTGACCTTCAAAAGCACCATAACCACCCTCGTAAGCGTCGGCTGCTACAAATTTTGGTTGTTTTTTGAATTTACCAGCAACATCACCAACGGCTCTGTATATTCTAGATTCACCACCCCTGTGGCCAGTTGTTAAAAATTCCCAAGGAGTTAAAGCTCTACCAAACTTTTTATTTATAACACCTGGGTTATAATTTTTCCCAAATCTTTTTATTATTTCAAACTTAACGTTTTCCACGAATTCACCTGGTATATTTTCTTTTACACCCAAAATGGTTTTAGCTTTTTTAAGCATATTTTCTAAAGCAGGACTATCCATTATATCTTTAGATATTTTACCATACTCAGGGCTTGCTTTAAATTCCACTTGCGTTTTATGTGTACCAGTATAATTTCTATCTATTTGATCTTTCCAACCTGTATCTTTTGTTTCTTCAGATTTATTTTTTCTTAAATCTTTGTCGTCAGTATCTCTTATAGCAATAAGTTTACCTGATAACATCTCAGATTTTTCTAAATAATCTTTTCGATGCTGATCTACTAGTTTATCAAATTCTGTTTTAGTTATTTCCTTATTGGCTAGACGTTTATTTTCGTTTTCTAGGTTTCTTTTATATTGTTCTATGATTGGTTTTAACGCGGTTTTTAATCTTAGTTGCTCTGCTATATTTTTTGAAGAAGAACTAACAATAGTTTCACTACCGTCTTTTTCCGTCTTATAAAGTTTACCATCTTCCGCGATTCTAATACCATCAAACATGGTTTTTAATCTATTTATAACGTTTGGATTATATTCTTTACCTGAAATTCCAGAACCTAATCTAGCCAAATAATCAATTACCGTTTTAGGATCTGATAAATCTAGTTTAGGTTGTAGCCACTTACCAGCAAAACTTCCTCTAACTTTACCATCTGGTCCAGTAAACATTTTTTCAACTATCTTTTTATATTCAAAAGCAATATCACCAATTAAATTATTAGAAACAAGCATATCATAACCATGTTCACTCATCATTATTTCTATTAGATTCGCTGGAATTTCTCCTTCCGCGTCATATCTTAAAACATTTTCACCGTATAGTTTTTCCATTAACTTCATAAAATCTACATCACCTTTAGTTGCTTTACTAATAGCTTTGTTAACGTGATTTTGTATTTTTGCTCCTAAAGCTGCGTTTTCAGCAGTATTAAGTTTTAAATGATTATTTGTTATGTGATGATATACTTCATGAGGTATTTGTCCATTATTAACTTTTCTAGCGTCTATATATATTTCTGACATCCCATCTTTACCTTTCTTCCAATAAGCGCTAGGTTGGTTTCCAGCATGATTTTTACCATCTGTTGTTACTATCGCTCTAAAAGCTGGTTTACCTGTATTTCTAATAGCATCTTTATTCAAGTAATCGAACTGTTCTTCAACCATTCTTTTTTGCTCAACTGGATTTTGGTATTCAGGAGCTTTTTCTGACATTCTAACGTATTGATTAGCTTGTCCAGCTAATTCTAAGTACTTTTCAGCCTCGGCCTTATTACCTGTTTTTAATGCGTTCATGGCTTTTTGGCTCCACTTGCTTTGATAATGTTTACCAAGCCCAACGGTAAAAGCCATGTCTGTTTTATTCCAATGTTGGAATCCAAACGCACCGAATAGCATTAAGTTACCTGTGAATCTTCTTTCTACTGTAGTCATGTCTGGATAAGTTTCTTCTGACCATCTTCTCCAAGATTTATGTCCAGCTAATAATTGTTCTACTGGTAAAGCAGCTTCCGCTGCAATAGCACCACCAATACCACCTTTAACTCCTTTTTCCCATATAGGATTAACTACTCTACCAACTCTTTGCCAAGCTTTACTCGTTTGAGAACCAAATTTAAAAGGCATAATTGCTCTTGCCGCTGTACCACCGAGATAAAAACCAACACCAGCACCTGTTGGCATATCAGTTCCAAACAATGGATCTAACATCCACATTTTACCTTCTTCAAGGGCTGTAAATGTTGCTAAATGTAATCCTTTTTGCCAATTTTTCCCTGAGTTTAATACTAGTCCCAAACCATTAGCATATTTTGTTACTGATTTATTAACTTTAGCAGCTCTTGTAGCTACGTTCGTACCAGATACTATTTTTCCACTTTTAGTTAAATATGTAACCTTCCTTAACTTATCTAAATATTTTGTTGCACCTAAAAAATTAAGCGTACCCATTGTCAACGCGTTAACCGCAATAAACTCTCCCACCATAGGTGTGAATCCACCAGCTTGTTGAGCGAATGTTTCACCTCTAGTCATTTCAAAGTTTTTCACTTGTTGTTTAGTTAACTTAACAGGATCTTCTCCTTTTCTAACAAGCTCCTCGTTAAGTTCGTTTGCAAATTTTCTAAAGTTTTCTATTTTTTCATCAGCAGTGTATCCCTTTGTTTTTGCTCTAAACTCTTTAATGTCGGCTTGCCAAACTCTATCTGTCCAAGGCAAAGCACTTACAACACCCGTCATATATAAATCACTCTTCTTTCTTTTATAACTTGAAGGATCTATATTAAGTAAATGTATTTGACTCCATGCATTATTCCTCGCAGTTAAATCAATAGACATGTCTTTTGTAGCTTTTAAATAGTCACCAACTTCTCCACTTTCAATTTTTTGTCCCAAATGATTCCAACCGACTTCTTGTTCTCCATCTAATTGTACTGCTGAATCCATAAAAGGTTTAAAAAACCCCCAGTTATTTAAAACAGTTTGAACAGAAACATCTTTAATAGGCTGACCATACTCATGATCAATACCAAACTTATTTTTTAATTCTCTTTGAAAAGGACCATAATCAAATTGATCTAATCCCATTCGTTTATTCCAATTAAAATCTACAGTTTGATTCTTAATATGAGAATAAAAATGACTACTTTCCACAGCGTCTTGCTCATAATTTATTTTTAAATTTTCAGCAAATGTTTTATCATCATCTCCCCCTGTATTTTCTAATATATTAGTTTTATAATTTTCAATTGCCTCTGTGATTTCATATTGATCAATAGATAAATCAGTTTTTGGTTCAAAATCTTGATCAACATAACCACCAGTATTATAATCTACATAAAATCTAGTTCCTTCTCCATATAATTTATCTGCTTCTGCTTGAAGATACTCCATTTGAATATCTTTTTGCTCTAATAAAGATTTATATTCTTTATTGTTTTTATCAAAACCCTCGTGATCTTCATACTCTTTTATTTTATTAACTTGGTTTCTGTAATTTTCCATTAAACCATATAACTTCTTTTCGCGTGGTAGAAGATTATTTATGTTTTTCTTAGTTGCAAAATTAACCATGTCATCCCACGAATAATTATATTCACCAGCTTTGTAATCATCATATACGGTTTGTAGTAACTCATCTGATTCTAATAATTGTTCGTTCTTTTTAGAACTAACAATATTTTCAAATAAGTTTTCTATTTGATAATCAGTTAAACCCTCCTTAGTGTCAAACTCATTTTCATACTTATCCATGATATTATTTCTAATCTTATCGAATAAAACCGGATTCTGTTCTTGTAATTCTTGTATAGGGCTTATAGCGTTAGCGCTAATACCACCTAAATCTTCTTTCTCAATAACATTATCAAATTCATTTTTAAAATTATTATTTATATATCTTTGAATCTTATACCTATTATTATCAAGTTTTCTATTGTCTTCTTTACTTAGTTGGTTATTATCAATAAAGTTTTGAACATTTTGCTGGGTATGGGTTTTGATATCTGTGGCAGTAGTGGAGAATATAAAATTTTCAGTTTCACCATTAGGAGCTACAACAGTTATTCCGTTTACATCTATTTTTTGATCAAATTTTCCTTGAGGTCTTCTCCACGTATCGCTGTACTCTTCAAAATCCCACCCATCATCCGCTAATAAACCGTTGTAAAAGTTAGCCTTATCTTCGTTTGATGCTTTTTGAAACTTTTCAGGATTAATTTGTGGAAACTTAGACGCCCCTGGTATATTTTCAAAAGTAGAAGTTTGTTCTGCTTTAAACGTACCCCTACCCTCTTCTTGTTTTATTCCAGTATTAACAAATTTTGTAGGCTTACCCCAATTAGTTCCTGTAAAAATATTAGACTCTTGAGAGGGCGTTTCTGGTTGATCTATCTGTATATCAGGACGATTTACACCTGGTTGAAATTCATCAGGTATAAAACCCTCTTCACCCTTCCACCAACTAGTTTCTCGTGTTTTCGGAGAAACATCGCCTTCAACTTCCACCATACCAGCGTTTTTCATATTAGTCATGTAGGTATCAAAGTCTATATTATTACTCTGTGCAAAACCTTGGAGGTCTTCTAAAGTTAACGTTATACCGTCTAATTCAAACATATTTAATTTTTATTGTTGTTCAAGTCCTTTACCTAATACATTAGTTTTTCCCATCTCGCTTTGTCCTAAGTTTGCCATTGGAGTGTATCCTCTCGCTGCAATCTCTTTCCATGTATTATCTCCCTTGTCTCCCCAATCATAATCATTTGGGATTCCAGAATACATACCCCCATACTCTTGTATCATTGTCGTTTTGGTTAACCTAGGAGCGGTTGCTTTATCAATGTTTTCAAGTTTTTGACCGGTGTATTGTCTAATAGCCATATAATCACCATTATCTTGTAGTTCCCAAGTCACATTACCTACTTTGATGGTTTTTTGATTATTAGCAATAGCCATAACCGTGGTAAGATTTTTCTCTTGATCTTTTCTCCTGGAAAACTCACCCCACTGTAATTTAATTAAAGGCGTGGTGTTGTTGTTGTTGTTGTTATTGGTAGTAATATTATCTAATTTTGCTCTACGAGCATTAAATCTATCTCTATTTATATGATCCCACCAGTTAGCAAGTTCGTTTTTAAGCATATCCTCGTTTCCAAGAATAGTTTCTATTAATTTCTTTTTAAATTTTGGATCAATTTTATCTCCATCTTCTTCCGCTTTACGTAAAGTGGCTTCATATTCTTCGTTACTAATACGACCGTCACCATCTGTATCTGCAGCTTCAACTGCACTTATATCAATACCAAATTCTTCATAACTTGCATTTGATATGTATTTATCCAGGTCTTTTGCAAAATTTTTTGGTTCTGTTTGTCCAGGAATATTCTCCATATCACGAGTCGCTAAATCTAACAAATTTACATCGGCTTTCCCCAGTATTTCTTTTGTTTTGGCTATATTGTTTATAGAAAGCTCATCATAATTTGTAACTACATATGTCCCTGATTTTTTATCTAAATATTCCGCGGCGTTATCTATACTTGTTGCTGTTAACCCTGTTAATGCAGTTTCTGTTGCTGCGTCTTTGTACTGAACACCAGCAAATAATTCTTCTTCGCTAATTGTTATAGATTTTGAAGGGGCATCGCCAAGTTCAGCGATTTGTTTCTTTATACCAGCGATATCTTCTTCCGTACCATATCTTATCGCTTGACGTAAATTCTCTTCATATTGTTTTCTTAATCTACCAGCTGTGTATGTAATCATCTTTTTATCATTATCATCTAACCAAACCTCTATTTCTTGGTCTTCATAGTTAGAATTATATTTTAAATATTGCGATAATAACATCTGGCGGTCTTTATTATCTTTATAACTTAAATCTAGATTAACAAAATCATTAGCGTGTGCATCAACGGTTGTTCTCCACGTGCCTTTTTCATTTATCATATTTTTTTTAAGTTGATCTAGTTTTCTATATATCTCTGCTCGTTTTTCTCTATCTTTTTTATTTCTAAAAGTTTTATTGTCTAATACCTCTAGCTCGCTTTTATATTTTTCAAGTCGATTTTGATAGGCGTCTGAATTCCATTTAGGCATACCACCACCTTGTTGATAGTGTTGAACATTTTTCTTATTACCAATAGTTTTCTTAGTGTGAGTTTGCACAAGATCATTTATTCCTGCGTCTATCTGCTCTTGTATTTCATCAAATTTAGTTTCACGTGTTTCTTTCCTCTCTTCTTTTTGTTCTACAATAGTTTCCAATACATCCCCAGTTGATTCAGCTATGGTTTCTAAAGCATCTCCATAAGCTTCAGCTCTAGCTTTATGTGCGGCTATAAGGCCTTCATATTGTTTATTGAAAATATTAGACCAATCACCAGGTACAGCAGATCTACCTAACATAAATGCTGATTGTACCAATGTTGAATCTGCTTTTCCTCCTAAACCTCCAGTTGTTTTTGCCATGTTATTATCTTTTATTTTTATTTATAGACCCGCTTTATACCCAATAAGATTTCCTGTCGTGCTAGCAGTAGCTGCTAATGTTTGTCCAGCCGCTCCATATAAAGCCGCAGCTTGTTGACCAAATAGATTTGCTGTTGCCGCGGTAGATGCCATTTGATTACTTAATGATTGTTGATAAGCAGCTTGAGCCCCAGCTGTTTGACCCATTTGCATACCAAGTAATGTCGCTTGTCTATCCATTTCAGATTGTTGTAACATTTGCTCGCCACTTAATCTTGACATTTGAGCAGTGAAAGCGCCTTGCGCTATCTGTTGTTCTCTTCCAGCTTCCATCTGTTGAACAGCGGCAGCGCCTTGAGCTGCAGCTCTTTGATTAGCCGCTTCTTGTTGTCCTATTTGTGCTGATATTTGTTGTGTTTGTAGAGCACCTTGTCTAGCTAAACTTTGAGCTAAAGCAGATATACCACTACCACCCGCAGCACCTCTTAATTCTCGCATTATATCCGCTCTTTGTTGTGCTCCTTGTTGTTCTTGAAATTCTGCTTGTTGTTGATTAACTGTTAAATCTTCAAATACATTTTCATATTGAGTTTGTAAATCCGCAAACGGGTTTTGCACATCAGCATATGGATTTGTAAACTCCATATTCCTATATACTTCTTTTTGTTTTTCTAGTTTTCTTTGTTGTTCTTTTTGGAAAGCTAAATTATCTCTAGCTATTTGCGCTGTTAAATCTTGGTTTTGCTGAGCTATATCATTAGCATCGTCAGCCCTATTATTAGCAGCTGTAGTTTGCCATATTGTCAAACCACCTCCAATAACGGTGGATCCTATAATTGCAGCAACAAGGCCGCTAGCGTATGTAATACTCGTATCAGACGGTATTATATCACCCATTAGATAAACTAAATAAGTGAAAATACCTAAAGCTAATATCTGTTTTCTATCGTTATAAAGCTCTAAAAATATTTTATTTATTTTCTTCATTTTCTTTTTTTTTACAATAATCTTTATGTTCTAGCATCTGCCAGACATCTTGTTTTAAATCGTCGTCATATTGCTCCCATTCGCTACAATACATTTTCTTTTCTATCTCTTCTAAATCAGTTAATCCATCTGGATTAGGATGTACGTTTACTAAAACACTGTCTTCAGTAAAATAAAGTACTCTTTTGGTGCCAGGTTTTGTTAATACAAAAGTTGGTGCTGTGAGTTCTTTAACACCATCTTCAGAAGATATTAGCACTGATCCTTTCATAACAAATAAAGGATTAGCTGTATTATGTATTACTGAAAAACACAAATATCCTTTTTCACAAAACATTTCTCTAATATATAAACCATCTGAAAAATAATGATTATATTTGGTTGAACTTGGATAAACAACTCTTCTACCTTCTTCGGGTAGATCAACCTTATCTTTAAAGTTTTCTGTAATAATACTTTGTAGTCTTTCTACTTTTTCTCTATATGGTAAATCTACCCCACAATCCCATATTTTTTCTAATTCGTTTTTAGACATAATTTAATTTAATTTATATCTAATATAGTCACAGTTTTCACTGTTTTTTTACTTTAAGCTGCTGTTATGATCCGTTCTAGGTCAAATCTCAACGTAAAATCACTATCATTCACACTTACCACCTCTAGTTCTCCAGTTATAGTTGCTACTCTACTAGTATTTTCCACTGTCAATGTTATACCATTTTCTAATGTTTGAGCCGCGCTAGCTGTCCAACTACCAGCACCATCTGCTGTTGTACTACTTATAGTGGGATTTGCCGTACTAGAGCTTATACCTATACCACTAATAGTAGATACATTTTGTATAGTACCCTCTCTATCCGCCACAGGTATAGTTGCGCTATTATCAACAGCTGATGTTGTTGTTGTTGTTGGTTTAGTTAGTTCAACTTTTAAATTATGTAGTTTTATTTCACTGTTGTGTAAAGATTGTATTGCGTTAGGACCATAAGCATAAAACTTTACACTATCATCAGCTAAATCGTTAGTTTGTTGTTTGTTGAAAGTTATATTACCAAACTGTCCACTGACAACGCCGTTTGTTATTGTGGGTTTATAACCTAAAGGATCTACAGCAGGAACAGCAACATCGACTACAGTATTTGTGACTTCTTTTACGCCAAATTCTCCATCTGGTATTTCTGTTGTGTAGGTTGTTGTACTCTCATAATCTTGTATTAATGAACCAGATGTAGCGTTACCTGTGATTAAAGCCATGCCCGGTAGTAACCCATGTATACTACTCTCGTCTATACTCCATCTATAGTAGTATGGTGGCTTAAAGGTTAATGTAACGCCATCATCACAATCAACATTTTCTGAAACGGAAAATTCTTTAACATTATCACCATCTGGATTTAAAGCGACTACAGTTACAACAGCTGTAGACGCTATATCTCCACCTGTAACTCTATCTCCAACGGCCATTTTATCAGCAACATTAGTATCCATAACTATTTTTGCGGCACTAGAAACAGCACCATCTACAGTATCTGTATCACGAGCAGCCCCACTCCATATATTTTCTCCTTTAATTTCAACACCATCCCCCATTGTTCTTGATGCATACGCAGCTATGTCATTAATAGTTGGTTGTTTGTTTATCATTAAAGCTTTAGTTGTAGCAGCGGTAACAACAATAGAAAATGGTATTGGAGATCTTTTTCTACCTCTAGGAACAACAATTGTATCAGTAGTAACAACTACACTTGTAAACCCAGCTAAACTATTAGGTGAAATTGCTGATAAAGTTATTGTTGTATCGGTGTACTGGTAAATTACTTTTTGTAATAAACTAGAATTAGAACCTTTTGAAGAATTTAAATCTAAACTACCATCTGCAAACCTAACCTCAGTATGCTCCGCGTGAAAAGTATCAGCGTGGTGTTCTGCAAAAAGATAAATATCATATTGATCATTATCACTTATAGCTGGAAAAGTTATAAATCCAACATATATACCACCCGTAACTCTCCTTGTTTTTAATCTAGATTTAGCAGCTGCAAAAGACTCTGTACTAAAATTATAATAGTGACCATCTTCGTTTTTAATTTCTAAAGAGAATACAGCGCCATCATCCGCACTAACAACAAACCTCCTTTGCTGCTTGTCAGCAGACATGTCGCTCAAATCTATGTCAAAATTTGTAATTATTTTCATATTTATTTACTACTTTCTGATATTTCTGAACCAACTGAAAACAACTCTACTTTTTCTGTAGAATAGTTTACGAACTTTGCTTCAGCATAATAACCTATTAAACTTGAAGAATTAACCACCTTATCCTTTCCAAACATTATATACGAGTTGGGTGGTGGCGCGGGAATATCTGCTATTCCATCATTGTTATAATCACCATTGTCATATATAATTTTAACCTCACTTATTGTTGGGTTGTTTTCTATCGAATGTACGATACCGAAACAAATAACATTACTTAATTGAGCAGTTTGAAAACCACCCTGACTAGTTGTAGGCGCCCAATAAGCGGCATCTCCAGGTTGAACAGAGGTGTTTAATTCGCCATTAAATGTTAGTGTTAATAATAATCCCATGATATATTTATTTTAATTATGAAGTAACTGTTACCCAGTTTGATGTGGTCCATGAAGGAACCATCTCTCCGTTTGTCTGACCCCACGCAGTTTGTGTAGGCCAAGGTCCATTTCCATATGGAGCTGTATTGTTAGTTTGAGCGTCGTTGGTTGTAGAATTCGCACCCATAGTGTTTTGCGCTCCAGGAATAACACCAGGTACTGTTTCTTGGAAAGTGTTAGAGCTTTGTGGACATGCTAATGGAGTTGTACACTGTGACGAATCAATACCTCTAACCGCTGGATATACTAAGAATTCAACAACGTTTCCAGCCTCAACATATTTAGTTGAAGCTAGAGTTCCTGGATAGTTAGACCCTGGATTAGCAAGCCCATGCGACATATTTGCATTTGATGGATCCGTATATTTTGGTATATCAATTTTAATTTTATGGTTATTGGGATTTTTATATAATCGGGTGTTTGAATCATGGTCAGCCCAAGGACCGGTAAAACCTCCGGATGCTCGCGCAATTACCCTTGTCCAATCTCTTCTAATAGTTGTTCTATCATCTAACCATATTCTAACCCATACAACATAACTATCTACATCATCAGAACCATCATTTAACTTTCTTGCATAATCATAAGTTGTACCCGTAGTAGCGTTTTGATTAAGATCACTACTAGCTAAGTTTGGAAAGCTTAAATTAAATCTATTATAATTAGTATTTGAAACTTGAGTAATACTCATACTGTTGTGATTAGCCTCGTTTCCATAAAAACAACCACTTGTTCCAATTGCATTTGCGTCATGATTTAAAGCGGTAGCATCATTACAACCAACACCACCACCAACACATAAAGACTGATCATGTATAGTTACAGTAGCATCGTAATTACCTGCTGTATTATCAGCACATCCTATATGGACATACGTTGTCTCGTTTGTAGTATAATCTGGATAGGTGTAATTACTGTTTGCCGCGGTCCAAACCACTGTAGCATCTACACTAATATAACCACTCCACGTAGTATTGTCGGCGGGATCAAACGCAAGACCGAGTTTTATATTAGCCAATATAGCTGGATCTGTTAAACCCCATGGATCATTAGGAAGGGTTAGACCACTATCTTGCCAAGGGCTATAACCAGTATTACTCACGTTTTTAGTTACAGCAAACGAAGGTACAATTACTTGTGAGTTTTGTCCCCTAAATACTGATACTTCTGTTGTTACTGTACCTGACGTAATGTTATTAGAAATATCCCCAATTTCCCACTCTACGGTTAATACGCCACCTGGACTAAAACCATCTGCCGAAGGCGATGTTGACGCTACCATCCAAGGATCTTGATAGTTACAAGTATCAGGACAAGTGTACGCTGGATCATAGTCGGTTGCTGCTGTCGTGTTTCCAGCGTTAGCCGAGGCATATAAAGTTAAAGAACTATCCATACATCCAAAATCCGTATTACAAGTTCCATCATCTACATTCGCTCCTGGGTCATAATTACATGCTGTTGGGTCTGTACAACCATATAAAGTACTATTAACACAAACACAACCTATATTTACAGGATTATTATCACAATCATTCATAGTACAACCAGTCATAACGCCGTTTTGTGTTGTACCGTTATCGGCTGAAGATGATGTTGAATATAATGCGTTATATTCTGCATAACCATCATCCATACAACCTATACAAGCGTAGCTACATGAACCATCATCAGTAGTAGCATTTGCCTCATAATTACATGCCAAGTTACACATACAACCAGGTATATTTGTAGGATTTGTTACCGCGGCATGCGTGGCAGGTATACCAGACAAAGGAATATTATCTATACCATTTGTATTCCCTGGAGTACCAGATGTAATAGCACAATTTGGTATAACCATAAAGTAATATGAGGTATCTCCTTGTAAACCTGTATAATGGTATGACGTGTATCCACCACCACCGGTTCCGGCTGGTGTAACTGTCACACCCGCGCTCCAATCAGTAGACGTAGGTGATGACGGCCAAGTATTTCCAACGGCGTGATATATCGTATAAGAACTTATAGGTGCGGTTTGGGGATCTGATGGGTTATTGTAAATACTTTCATTCCAAGCAAGTAACACTGAATTTGATCCTGGTGTTGTTGTATTAGTTGATACGTTAAAATCACCAATTGGACTACAATAATCACAAGGAGCTGTAGAACAAGCTGGATCAGCGTTGTCGTAATTATCAGCACGATCATCTCCACAGTAAACACAACTATTATCATCTATTTGCGCCAATAGATCATAATTACATGCTAGAGGATCTGTGCATCCAGATGGTGCAGAATACACACAACTACCATTATCTGTGTTGGCCGCTGGGTTATAATTAGTTGCGTTAGGATCAGTACATCCATAATTGTACGCAACACAAGAACCATCATCAACATTTGCAAGAGGATCATAGTTAAATTGTGTTGGATCTGTACAGCCATATATAGCGGCTATACAACTACCATCATCTATTGTTGCGTTTGGATTATAGTTTGTTGCTGTAGGGTCTGTACAACCAGAATATTGACAAGAACCATCATCAACATTTGCTGCTGGATCATAGTTTTCAGCTCCAGAGTCTATACAACCATAAATAGCTTGAACACAACTTCCATCATCTGTTGATGCAAGTGGGTTATAGTTACTAGCAGCCTCATCCATACAACCAAATATCAACCCTGCTCTTGCTGGTCCACTCATTCTACCTAATCCTTGGAAAGAATTATCACTATTATCAAACCCACTATTAATCGTTCCGTCTTGATTTATTATATTACCGGTTTTACCTCTAATATAATTAAACCACTTACCTTCTTTTTCTATAAACTCAATTAAACTACCTTCTTCTTGATCAGTTATAATAGATTCTACATACCAACCATCTTTTTCACCTAGATTATAGTAATCTCTATCATTATATGTTCCTGTTATTGATGTTGATCCAATACCGTAGGTAGTATACGTTCTTAATTGTTCGATACGAGATTGTGTTCCCTCATAGTTTAGTGTATTATAAGATTTTATAACACCAGGACTTTCGTTTAATAAAACAGTAATACTTGATGGTGAATGTACTTCATAAAATGTGTTTCTAGGAACCGGGTTTTGTACTGTTCCTTCTTGATGATGTAACCATAATCTACCTTCATAAAGAGTATGGTAATCACTATTACATGTAACACCACTTTCTGGAATAAAGGATTTAAAACTAACCCAACCTTTTACGTTTTCTTGGAATGATACTGTTTTTGTTGTGAGAGGATCATTTGTTTTAATAGTTAAATTATATTGATCTTTTTTACCATCGTAACTACCGATAATATGATTACCTAATTTTAAATTATCATTAAACCAATCCTTCATTCCATGATTAGATATAGCTGTTAAACCATCTTTTGATAACCGCATAACAGCTCCTCTTGCTTTGTCTGTAAAGTAAGACCTATAAGACTCAGAAGCAAATGATTCTGGATTTCTAGATATACCATATTCACCAACAAAAGGAATGGATTGTCCTAATACATTTTCGTTAGCTGTTAATTGAGGATTACCATCGGCGTTAAATACCGCATCTTTATTAGCTAATATCTTTATTACCTTGTCTTCACAAAGTGTAATTAAATCAGTGTCCCTCGCATGGAGCTTCTGAATACTACCATATATTGGATTTATATTTTTTGTTATCTTTTCAGCTTGAACAAATTGGTTTAAATTGTTTACATTAGAAGCGGAATTATATAAACCAGAATATATTAAACCATACTTTAAATGTTCTCGCTTGTAATCTTCAAACATTGTAGACACAGTGACGCCGTTTGTTATAAAAGGAGTATTGAAAGCATCTCTAATCCTGTTTGACTCTACACCATTACCAAAAGAATAACAATTGTGCCAGTCTATCGCGAAAGTACTATTATGATAACTAGATAAATCCAACGTCATACCATTAGTATAACCATTGGTTTCTGTAATACCACTTACCCGTATAAAAATAACACTACCATCAGGACGAGTTATTTTGACTAAATCACCTTCGTTTATATTATAATCAGGATTATATGTTATATCAGAATTTAACGGCATTATTTATTTTTATTTATTTTAATTATACTCCTTGACTACCCCAAGTCGGTTCAGAACCATCAGGGTGCGTTGGAAGATTATTAGGATCTATTAGTATATCACTTGAAAGTGTTATTTGTCCATTTTCGTCAATATTTGTTATAATGGTACCAGGTGGTATAGCGTTACTGTTTTCATGTTCAATTCTAGAACCAATAGGTATAAATTCAGATATATTAGATATATTTATCGACTTAAAATCACTAGCGGCATAATATACATCTAAATCTGTCTCTAGTTTTTTAGGTTCTGTCTCCCAAACAGCAGGGTTTTCTGGAACTACATTTTCATCAGGACGCAATGTTTTTGCTTCTACAAATTCAATAGTATAACCTAGTGCATCTGTACCTGAATAATCAAAAGAGTTATCAAACCCTACAGATCCAAAGAAGTAGTTTTTATTTTTAGCGGAGTTAGGGCTTAACCCGTTCATAGGATATTGTTTGAAAGTTACAGTTGCACTACTTGTTGGTGAACCAATAGTTGATAAAGAGCCGGTATTTCCATTGGCTGTTAGATTGTGAGTACCATTATAATTCTTAAACTTTATTCTCCAGTTTGGATTTAGGAATTCTATTTCAGAAACCATAGGTAGCGCATCAACAGGAATAGCATTACCATTAGGCGCTGTATCTAAAACCATACCTAGCTCCACTCGTCTAGCGGCGTCATATATAGTTGAACCACCGTAGGTAACCGAAGCATCTGCCGTTAAACTAGTAACATCTATAAAGTTTTCACCATGACTACTGTCTACACAAGTCACTTTAACTTGAGCGCCATTAGTTAGTTCTCCAGCGGTATCTTGAAACGGATCCCAATCTAATTCTTTGTCTAACCACAATCTATAATTTTTTGTAAAATTACTAGCCCTAAAAAACGTACTTGTTTTATAAATCGCATTAACAACAGGAACAGTTGTACTACCATAATGATTATTAATAATATATGGTTCATTAGCACTAGCGCTACTATCGCCAAGTACCTTTAACCCATTTTTAGCAGCCGCTTGTAAAATGAAACTTCTACCTTTAGTAGCTCTTAAATCACCACTTGCGTTTTGATTAAAATCTTTAAGACTAGGTTTCCATAAATCATTTTTTCCCTCAAGTCCAGTTGTTATATCTTCATATCTAACTTTAAAATATATATCTACATCTTCTATAGTATATATAGTTCCATTTGGATCTTCTTTAAACCTAAACTGACTGCCAACAGCCAAATGTTTTACAAATGGACCTTGTGTAGAAGAGTAATTTGTATTTGAATTTTCTAAATCATAAAAACTAACGTTTTTAATATATTCTGGATCAGACAATGTCCAGGTTCCTGGGCGATCCATACGAATGTCTTTTGGAGTTCTAACAATAGCGCCAGTTATTGTTGGCCACCCCCCGATATTACGATTGAAACCTTCTAAATCGTCGCTTTCACCAGGAGGTTGTATACCACCAAAAGCTAGTTCAATCCTAGATTTGTTAGTGTAATTTCTAGTTCCTATACCTGTACCATTATTAGAGTTTGGTGTACTATCCCAACCTGAAGATGGTGAATTATTACTATTTTCAAAACTACCAGCGGTACGGCCTTTGTCAATAAACCAAACATCTTCATAAGCTTGATTTTCAGCATCAGCACCATGTATATCTATTTTTTGTTTTCTTTGATTTATACCATTAGGAGCCATATTAAAAGCTCTAAAATAAGCATCGTACTGCATCCACCTTGATTCCGCATATTGATCACCCATACCCGACCAAGAACCATCAGTATTTAACGTTCCAATATGTTCACCCACTTTGTTTGTTGAATTTATATAGTGTGCCCAAGATGTCCAAGGTCCATAAACCGCAGGTGTAATTGCTTTACTTAAACTTGGTGGATTATTTGTGGCGTCTGTTGATGCGCCATAAAAAACCTCATTTGCTTTTGTTGTTGTGTTAAAATGTCTTTTTATTCTATCTGTATCTACCTCTGTTTCTAATCCATATATTTTACGATCACCATTAGGAAGAGCTCTATATTCTACATTTATTTCACCATCAACACCTTCTTTAATATTTCTAGTAAAAACATCATCATTATATATCTTAACAAAAAATCTTCCATCAAACTTAGGACTATTATCTATTGTAGACTTGTAAATATTTAGATAACTATCATTTAATATAATTGAGGAGTTGTCACCAGTTGTATCGTCAGTAAAATCATTTATTTCACTGCTGAAAGGTTTTTTTAATGTAAAATTCCAAGCGTCTGGAGTAACATTTGGATCATTAGAACTAGAATTTAAAGCTATTAATTCGTATCTATCAGTTACTTTTTTTGTTGTATTATTAGATATAGAAATAAAATATTTATCATTTACCCTATTATTAAAGTCATTATGTAAATTACTATAACTGCTATTACTAACTTCGGCATAATTAATAGAAAATATTGTATCGTTTTCCGTTGGTAGATCACTTGCTTTAAACAATTGATTTGTGTCTGAATGTCTTTTAGTTGCTATTAAAAATTCATTTCTTTTTATATGGTCTGGCGCTTCATTTTTTATATCTATAACTTTATATCTAGCAGCGTCTTTTATTAACTCATCAGAACCAACTCCTTTTTTCAATATTAAAAAATCATCAATTTCTACTTTGTTTCTATCTGACGAAGGAAACGCTAACCATATATTGTCATCCTCAGCGTCATAATATCTATCCATAGCTATGTTATAATATTGACCAGAGTTTTCTTTTATATAAAATTTAAAATATTCCATATTGATGGGATGACCCTCGTTACCAATTGAAATTCTTAATTGATTAATATTTCCTGCTTTATTTTTACTTAATTTTATAGTAGCGTCTTCATTTGTTAAAATTGGTGTTTGTCTACCATATTTATCAGCATAAACAACTCCAACTTGGTATTCTCTTAGTGATTTTATAGATGTTATACCTTCATGACTATTCTTATGATCGAATGATAACATCTCTGGTGTTAAATCTACATAGTAATTATTATTTGTTATGTTATCTATTAAATTATAGTTTTGTAAATAATTACCATATACAATTCTACTACCTACAACCTCCTGAGTTAAAGCTCTTCTAGGTACGTTATCCCAATGTCTTAGTAATTGGTTAGATGCTGTCAATCCATTTTTAAGAGTTTCAGATGTTATAATATATTCTATTTTACTAAGATCTTTAATAGTATCAACAATGTAAATGTTAGGAGAATCTTCTTCTTTATATAAAATATCTACACTTATCACATCGTTAGGTATATTTGATAAAAAACCTGTTAGCGTTATAGACTTTAACGAGTTGGTCATTCCTAGATTATAACCTTGTCTAGGGTGGTAATTAAAAGTACCAGGCACAAATACTATTTGTGAAAATGGAGAAAAAGTAGAATATTCGTTGTCTGTATATTTATATCTATATGCAAATCTTGGGAATTTAAACTCAAATAGTTTTTCTTCTTTATCAAACAAATCAATAGCATAACGTAAATCTATTCCGTTTTCTACTTCAGGGGGTGTTCCCTCTATAGAGTTTATTCTTATTTCAACAGCCGAATCAGTTCCAAGAGCCACATCCACTACCTTTACGTTGTCTATAGTACCAACAAAGAAATCACCATTAGCATCTTGCGTAGCTTTAAATATTATAGAGTTTTTATATACCGGTGTAGCATTTGAAGGCGTTGTTCCATCAAATGTAACAGTGTATGAATAAGTTCCAAAACCATTATTAATATCGATAATTTTTGTAGACATTAAAGGTCCTAATCCACCCGTATATTCATCACCACGTAAAAACACCTCAAGTTTTCCTTCAAAACCAGCTGGCACACTCCAATTACCTTGATCTCCTGGAGATAGTTGACCCACTGTAAATGTTATTTGATAGTCTCTTGCGTTTTTAATACCTGTAGTTAATACACTATAAGCATGCTTCTGGTTATGTGTTCCCATCCACCGTTTTCTACGACATTTTAATTTATCACCAGTCCATTCCCAAGCAAATTTACCTGCGTAATTATAACTCCAATTATGAGGCCAACCATTACTACCATTCTGTAGATTACCATTCTCATTAATAGTAGAATCAGCTGTTGTAAATGAATTACCACCCCAGTTTGTTATAGTTCCTTTTATTCTATAGTCAGTTATAGGTAAATGAGGGGCTTCACCGTTTTCATCAAATTCTTTTAATACAACCTCCTCACCTTGTTTCCACTCCAATATCGTTTCAGGCGACCCATCCATAGCGTGTATGTATGTTCTAAATGTATCACCAACTGATAAAAAATTAAAGTTATGGATTCTACCCACCGATGAGTTTAAAAAATCATTAGGAGAGTTTGCATCTCCATCACTTATAGTCATGTAAGCTGAAAATTCTTTATCCTTAGGTCTAAATGTTTCGTATAGTATTCCGGGGGAGGATAAGGGTTGTTTTTTAGCAACCGTAATGTGATGTTCTTGTATATCAATTAAATTGTTAGACCCTTCGTTATATCCTTGAGCCTCATTAATTAATTTTGTGTGGGATTGCGTAGAGCTCGTCCCTTGTTTACATCTTTTAATATTTATTTTTTTAGGTTCATTTCCTAATATATTACCATCATTATCATAGTAACCATCAGTCCAAATAAGCATGTCATCAACTATGTTAATTCCCGTTATTTTATTAGCTGGATTAAACTTTAAGACATCGCTGTTTAGATCAACGATAACTGGTTCAAATAATTCGGTTTCTGTATCGTATTCTATAATCATATCTCCAGATACCTCAACAACGGATATATTATCTAACATAGCAGAAGCAAGATATTCTGGTATATTTGGTTCGGTTGGCGTTATAGCAATAACAAGATCTGTAGTATCCGCTAGCCAAGTAACTTCTACAACAGTGTTACCACTTTGTATTTCGTGATCTACTATCGTTACGTTAACCCCACCGTTATCAATAACTAAATAATCATAAATATATCCAGGGCCAAAACTAACAGGGTCAGTTTGATGAAAACGATTAACAGTCATTGTTAGTTTATATGTCTTGCCAATACTTAATATTCCAAGCTGCTCTATTCTAGGTTGATCAGATATACTACCACCGTTAAACGTTATACCAAGCATAGCGCGTCCCAAACCATCATCTATCGAAGAAAGACTACCAGGTGTTTCCCAATAAATATTACCATTACTAAAATTACCGTTAGAAATAATATTAGTTTCTAACGCTGCAATAAAATAATATAATTTATTATTTTTTTCATCAGCAATAGACCCAACACAAGTACTATTCCTTGGAATAGTTTGTCCTGGTAATTCTAAATTACCTAATATATTTTGTACCGCACCAACATCAGAACCATCTGAAGTCGATACCTGTATATTTTCAGCATGTCTATACTCGCCGTTAGGAACAAGTCTTTCATCCAAATCCTTGTTCATTTTACCACTGGTAAAATTATGCTTAATCTCTGGCATATACTAGTGTTTTATTTGTTTTGATTTACCTCTTAAAATTTGAGTTAATTCTTCTAATTTAATGTTTGACAATCTATGTTTAGTTTGCCTTATAGCTGCGAATCTTTCTTTTTTATATCTATTGACTATGTATTCTGGCACGTTTATCCGAGTAGACATCACGGCATGCATAATACATTTATACATTGCTTCTTCTGCAAATTTATGAACTTGCATTTCGTCATCAGTACCTAAACTATCACTTATATAATCTAATACTACGGTTTTCCCTGAAATATTAGAACTAAAGTGTATTTTTCCAGTAGCATCATCTATATAGAAAGATCCATTAACTTGAGCATGTTGAGGATCTAATCCATATCTTTCTCCATCTAAAGGCCAATAGGTATCATCTTCGTAATCGTCATTGTTGTTCTCTGACGGGGTTGTTGATTTATAATTACTCCATGTGTCGGATATTGAAGTTGCGGCTACAAAAAACACTTGGTTTGTAGCTGAAACCGTATCAGTTAAAGCGTTATTAATATATACAGTGGTACCAACTATACCCGTGACAGACGTTCCGCTAGGTATACCATAACCCGACACAATCATTCCAATTTTTATATTATCTGTATCAGTAGCCACTGGTGTTGCTATTTTATATTCACCAAGTGTTATTGTGCAGTCGTCTATTCTACGAGATGACTCTTCTTGTGGTACTAAAGATCCATCGGTATTTTCAAAATAAAATTCAATCTCATCGCTAGCAGCAAATCCTAAATCATTAATAGGATCAATTACTGTAGTTCCGTCCCAAAGATAAACATTGGTATAAGTATCACTTACGTTTGTCATATACCAAACACGTAATCCAGCACCTGACATAGCCGCACCAGTATTAAGGTTTTTTAACCCATCCACCACCATTCCATTTTTTATATTTTTATATACACCGTCTAAGTATATATCACTACCAGCCTGTATTGTACCTTTTATTTTTAATCTAAAATCACCATCAGCATCTTGATATGGATTTGTTGGATTTGAGGTCTTACCAGTTGGATATAATACGTGTTTTATACCAGCGGCGTCGGTCCAACTTAGTTTAGTATAATTAACATAATCTTGTGGTAAAGACATTGTTAATGTACTCGGTACAGTGACCTCTTGAGATTTAAAGGATTTAAAAGTGTCAAATGATAACTCTGCTAAAGCTCTTTGGGCGTGGAAAGCCACGTCAACTCTACTCACTTTAGATATAATTTTATCTTCACCGGTATATACGAGTATAAATTGATTAATTATATCGTTTAGAGATACAAATTGATAATTACCAAATATACCATCGTTATAATACTGCTGTTCTGTTTTATTTATTAAACCCATTTATTTATATTTTTTCTTGTTGAACTTTAGCTGTTTGTAATGCAGCCGCTGCAGATGATAAATCTGCTCTATTAAGTGTTATACCCGCTAAAGTTAATATTTTATATACTAATTCGGATTCTTCTAATGGATGTAATTCAAAGTCTTGTGTTTGATTACCGTCATACATTGCTTTTTCATTAACAACTACATATCCCCATATAGCTTGGTTAGGTCTTCTTATATATGTAACGTTAATATTAGTATTAACAGCTGCCCATGCTTTTATTCTATTTTCTAATATAGTATACAACGGTGTAGATGCTTTTGGTTTACAAATACTAGTATTATTCATGGTTAATACGTCGCTGTATTTTACTTCTTCAGCTTCTAATCCATTAATAAAAACACGACCAAGTTTCAACAAATCTATAGGAACATCTGTTTTACCGTTTGGATCGGGCGTACCATTTTCATCAACCAAAGGTAATTCAGCTTCAGTTTTAAATACACCAAGTTTTTCGTTTAATAAACTAAGCATATTAGAATAATCAGTATGATTGCCATGAAGTCTATCAAATTGATTTATATCATAAAAGTATTGTTCAACTATCTCCATTTGGGCTTGGTTTGCGAACAAATTAAATTCCTGAGGTGTGATGTATCCTCTTTGTTCTTTGTTTGATATTGCTAAAACCCTTTGATATACTGTATCTATATTTACCGCCATTTTGTTTTATTTATTATTATAAGGAAATAATCTATTTAAGTTATCTTTTCTTTTTCCACAATTACAATCTTTCTTAGTCACTTTATTTATTGTATCAACAACTTTCTTTATACCTGTTGCTTTTGTAATTTTTTCTATTGAGTCGCCTAGTCCTTTTGATTTTTTCATATAATTAAGTTTGTAGTTACGATCGCCCCGTAGGGCGACCGCTCTACAGTTAGATTAATTTAATCTTTTTTCAATATTGGAGTAAATCTCCATTCCTTCATCAGTTTTAAACCAAGCGGCTAAAGCTGAATAAGGGTGTTCGTCAAAAGGAACGTTCATTAACTTTCTATCATTAGAACCCCATGAAAAAGTTCTTTGATCAGAAGATAATTTAATGATATTCATTTCAGTTGCTTTGATACCAAAGTTTCTTAAAACAACGTTTTCATCATTTACTAACTCTAAGAATAATTCTGGATTTCTCTTAGCATATAATAGTAAATCTCTTTTAAGTTCTTTAGAGCTCATCTCTGATACTTTAGAACCAATTTCCACGCGCATAACTGCTTCAGCCATATCGATGTCTAGATTTTGAGCTGCGTTTAATGCCGCTATTTCAGTTTCTAATACCTCGATTTCATCAGCAGCTTCTTTAACAGGTTGTTGCTCTAAGTATTTCAACCCTTTATCTGGATGATATAAAGATAATAACTTTTGTAAAACAACTTTATTCTTTGGAACAATTAAAAATCCATTTAAAAAAGTTACATGCTCTAGTCTTTGGTCTCCTACCATTTCATCAACAAAAGGAGTTCTTTGATTAGAAGTGTATTTTAATTCTCTTTCATAACCTTTTTCTTCATCAAAATAATGAATATTTGTAGATCTTATTGTTGCTGTTAAAGGTTTTTTATCTCTAGTTAGATAATAGGTTCTATCTTTTATTTCCCAAGTATCTTTTTTTGGTTTTGGTCCTACTCTTTTAGCTTTTGGTTCTTCAGTTACAACCGTTTCAACCATTGTTTCTTCAATTTGAGGTTTTTCTACCTCAACTTTTGTTTTTTGCTTTTTTGCCATAATATAATATATAATAAAATTAATAAAAATAAAAGGCCGAGGCCGAAGCCCCGGTCTTTTAAAAATTGTCTTAGTTCAATAACATAAAGTTATTTCCACCTTGAGTAATTAAACATCTTTCAGATAAGTAATTAACAGTCATCGCGTCTAAATCAGAAGTAACAGCTCCAACCGAATCAGTGATCCAAGTTTTTAACTTTCTACTTTCTAAATTAGAAGCTCTGTATCTTACGTGTAAGAATGGACGTTTCATGTTTTTACCTAAAGTTTCGTCATAAACCGAAGATGTACCAGCTGGAACAATTGCACCTCTAATATCATTGTATCCTAAACCAGCTCTTAAAGCACCATCGTTTAAGTATTTCCAGTCTGTTTTATAGAAGTCGTAAGAACCTCTTCTAAAACCAGAGAAACCTAAATTTAATGCCATATCCTCAGAGTTGTCAAATACTCCGTAAGAAGTACCACCAGCCCCGTAAGAATTCATTGAAGCTAACATATCGTCAACCGCTAAAGAAACACCTCTGTTTACAAACATCATGTTTTCTTCAATAGCACCTTGAGAATCAAACTTCGCTAACATAGCGTCGAATTCAGCTAAATCAGTAGCAGCATTAACACCAGTAACACCAGTTGAAGTGTGCCCGTAAGTTGAGATAGCATCGAATAAACCTTGGGTACCAGCAGCTCCAGCAGCGGAAGAAGCACCCGTACCTACGTTAGCAGCGTCTTCAACAGTCGAATTAGCAACTGATAATTTACCTTCTAATAAAGTCATCTCACAGTAATCAGCGAAACGAGCCATAGTATCACCATTAGCTTTTAAATACCAGTAATAACCGTTTTGACCTTCTTCACCAGATACTTCAACCCAACCAATCGCAGACGCGTCAGATCCAGAAACTCTATAAGTATCTTTTATGATAACCATTTTGTTTCTGAAAGATTGAAATGAAGGTTCTACAGCTGCGAAGGTATTTGTTTTACCATCAATACCTAAACCGTTAGTACCTTTACCAAATTCAGATCCGTAAACGAATACACTAGCAGAGTTAGTACCATCAGTATCTGTTAAGAATCCTGTTACAGCGCCAACCGTAGCTGCTTCGTAAGGAAGAATTGTCATTGTAGTCCAATCAGCAGCAATAGCAGATACATATCCTGGGATAACTGTACCTTTATTATCACTTAATAAAACCGTTGCACCTACTCTAACAGCGTGAGTACCACCACTGCCTACTGTAAATGTACCAGCGTCAACAATATCACCATCGTAACGCAAGTGTAATCTACCTTGTTCAGACCATACGACACTATCTGAACTTGATGCTTCTTCAGCACCTACTTGAGCTAAGAATCCAGAGATTGTACGTTTTCCATATCTCTCTACTTCCCCAGCCATTAAATCAGGAAGGTACTGTTGTTCCCATCCTGTTGTTCCATCTATAAAATTAATGTAATTTGAAGTTAAAGTTGCTTTAGTTGGAGCTGCAACTGCGTTCAAACTACCTCCTGCAGTAATTGCCATTTTTTAATTTGTTTTAAATTGTTATTTATTTTTGTTTTTAATTTTAAACTTAAAATCATTAGCATCATCGCCTAGCACCTTGAACTTTAAACCACCTGCTTCAATTTTTCCATGACTTTGTCTTGGATCCATATTGACATTTTTGGCTTTAGCAACACTATCTTTCATAGCGTCAGCTTTTCCTTGTTCGTAAAAATGATTAGCAATAGCGTCAGCATTCATCGCTGTATATAAAGATTTATGATACCCTTTAGCGTCTTCCATTGTATTACTTTTATTCAAAAACTTTTTGACAAAATTATTAATGTCACTTTGGGTTTCTTTTACTTTATTAGCGTCTTTAATGTTAAATCTATATCTTTTATCACCAACGTTATATTCAAATCCTTTAAATTTATTATTAAATACTTGTTCGGTTTTCTTTAAAAATGTAGATTTTTGCGATTCTGCTATTTTTTGGTTTGCTTCTGACTCCTTGTTATATCTATTAAAGAAATTTACAGCTTTTTGTTGTTCTTGAGTCAACTTTGACCCAGCTTTAATTTCTTCATAGTATTTGGACTTTTGCCCGTCCAGATGGGCTTTAGCGCTGGCAACTTGCTCTTTTAGCGCTAGTTTTTTTCTTCGTATATCTCTTTCTTCATCAACTTCTTCATCATAAGAGAACGAATCTTCCATAAGGAAGTTAATTTCTTCATTATTTAGATGAGGTTTTGTTTGTTTATAATATTCATATAATAAATTCTTATCGTCTAACTTACTATAATCTTGATTAAGTTTAACATAATCATCTAAATCACCACCCGTTTCATCCATAAAATCCATTAATTTTTGAATATTTTCAGGTAATGGTTCACCGGTCGCTTCAGATTCCGCTATAGCTTCATCAACCTCTTCTCGAGTTGCTTCTACAACAGCTTCTTGGTCTTCTCCATCTATAGTTATTTCTTCTAATACTGGAGTTTCTGTCTCCACTTCCAATTCTGGTTCTTTTGTTTCAGTAACTTCTGTTACTTCTTCGTTGGTTGTGGTTTCATCCTCAACAACTTCTTCTTCTACCGCTGGAGGATTACTTAAATCTACTTTTAAAACGCTATCGTCTCCAGCAGACTCAAATTTACTTTCATCAACTTTCTCCACGTGTTCATCACCTGGATCGCCTTGGTTGATTTTTAATGTAGTCTCTTCGACTACTTCTTCTAATTTTTCTTCCATAATATAATATAATAATAATTAATAATTTTTATCTAGGGTCAAACGCTCCTAAATCAAATCCTCCACCCATAGTATCATTACCTGCGGATTCAAAGTTTTTAGGTGGTTTATCCTTTTTTCTTTGATCAATCATCTCACTTTGTTGAGTTGCCTGAATCTTTGTTCTTTCGTCTTTACGATCTTCTTTCTGCTTTTCTCTGTCTTTTAAACCATCAACTTCTACTCCTTTAAGTCGCATGTTAT
>Ga0098040_1000168_pt1 | contig 31655 bp, 43 predicted proteins | sample 7_EtaG_FD_75065 | JGI IMG/M metagenome (GOLD analysis project Ga0098040, IMG submission 75065) | Marine viral communities from the Subarctic Pacific Ocean - 7_ETSP_OMZ_AT15161 metaG | ecosystem: Environmental > Aquatic > Marine > Oceanic | place: Pacific Ocean | collected 2015-01-08
ATTTTGGGGGGCGTGACGCTCATTTCCTGTGATCCTGGGGGGTGTTTTTTGTGCGTTGTAACGCCTTTTTGGGTGCGCCAGCCTACCCCGGCGCCTGCTTTCGACCCTCGACCCTATGTTTTGTCGATCTTTGTCCATTCGACCCGCACCTCGTACGAATCAGAGACAACGCCGGCGATTTCCTCGGGCACAATCGCGGCGATCCGTAGTCCCTCGAACACGCATTCGAGCCCCATATCGCGCCTAAATAGCACAATACAACCCGGTTTTATGCTTGGATCCGTTACTTCCGAGCCGACAGAGAGCACCGCAGCCAGCGGACGCGGCACCTCAGCGCCTAAAACGATCCCGCTGTCCGTTTCCCGCTCTGCATCGAGCGGAGCAACCACCACCTGTCGGCCTACTGCCTTAACTAATCGCGCCATTTCCTACCCTTACAGCAACCCGGGGCGCGCTGTCAATCGTTGCTAGCCTTTCGGGTGGCTCTGCGCCACGCTGGCGACGTGTTATTCGCCGACGCATACGTAATGCTCGAGCACCTGCGCCAGAAATGGGGCCGCTCTCTGTCGCTCTCGCTCGTCGCCGTCGGCTATCCTACACACGGCGTTATGGCCGTTATAAAGGACCGAACCGGAACGCTGGCAACCATCCACGCCGATAACAATATCTCAGCCGCCAAACGCTCGACCGTCGAAGACATACGCCAGGCCATGGCGTTAGCTGCCGACCGTGAGCGGCCCAAACGCCATTAGTGTTGGGTTGAGTGCAGTATAAACGCAACACCGTGCAGGTTGTGTATGGTTGGGCGCCAAACTCTTTTAATATAGAAATCACTCGTTTAATAGTGTCCGTTTTGTCCGTTTTCCCGGTTTTTAACCCATTCCGTGGGGAAATTTCCTTAAAAAGAAAAGTTTCCAACCCAACCATACACATTCCGCACGGTACCACGTTTGCACCAGCACAAAACCCGACACAATCGAGCATTTTCCAGTTTTCTTGACATACCACCCGCCCCGAACTAATGATCGAACCATCGAAAGGGAATTCGTAAGGGGCTAGCAATGAGCACGCTTGATCATAATTTCGACGAGCTGTCGTCGATTCTTTCCGGTTTTTCTAAAAATAAAACAGGCTGGATCGCCCGGTGTCCAGCGCATAAGGACACCGAGCCGAGCCTATCGATCGGCCGAGGCTCCGAGGGTCGGATCCTTTTCAACTGCCACGCCGGCTGTACCGCCGAGGATATACTCGCCGCGATCGGCTGGTCATGGCAGCAAGTATTGCCGGAGCGAGAGCGGAAAGCCGGGCCGCCCGAGATAATCCGAGAATATACGTATACCGATCAGCACGGCGCGCCGCTCTATCAAGTCGTGCGTTTCGAGGCTGGCGCGCCTCACAAGTATAAACCGCGCTTTCTAGATGCCGCCGGCCGCTATCGGTTCGGGCTGCCCGCCTCAGGCTCGACGCTTTACCGTCTGCCCGACCTACTGGCAGCCAAAAAAGACAGCCAACCGATCCTAATCGTCGAGGGCGAGCGAGACGCCGAAAGCGTGTACGCGCTCGGGCTATGTGCCACGTGCAACACCGGCGGCGCCAATGGCTGGCGCTCGGAGTTTCGCGACCGCTTTCGAGGCTGCGACGTGTATATTTGCGGCGATAATGACGCCGCCGGCCGCTCGTTTGTGGCTACAGTAACCCGCAGCGTGCGCGAGGTGGCACACGCTGTGCGAATTATTCGGCTGCCCTACACCAAAAAAGGCGAGGACGTTACAGACTGGATCGGTGCAGGCGGCACGCTCGAGGCGTTGCGCGATTATATGAAAGCGGCGCACCGTATAACCGAAAAAGACCTCGCCGATCTCGACAAATTGCGCCAGCAAGCGGTATCAATGCGCCGAGCTGGACACGACGAGCCCGCCATTTTCGCCGCTCTCGATATGCTAAACCACCGGCAGCGAGTACCAGCGGCCACCGACGAGGTTAAAAAGCTCGCCAAACAAGCCACAGAGCGACCCGCAGGCGAACGGCCGCTCGAGCGTAAAAGCGAATTGACGATCGCGCGTTATGTGCTCGAGCAGCTCGGCCCGCGCGTGATATTCGACGAGGGCAGCTTTTACAAGTACCAGCACGCCCGGCCCGGCATATGGTCGGAGGTGCCCGAATCGGTAGTCGCAAAGCAGATCAACGCCTTAGAGGGTCGGCTCTATGTGCACAGTAGCGACGAGGGAATCGAGCAGTACAGACCGCTCGCAATCAACGCCAGCATGACGCGCGGCGCTCTGGTGCTGGCTCAATACGAGGCAGCGCGGCCGGATTTTTTCGCCGAGGCGCCGCACGTTGTCGTGTGTCGAAATGGCGCGCTACAAGTAAACCCGGGATCAAACCGCGTCGAATTCACAGAGCACGACGATCAACACAGAGCCCGCGCCGCGCTCGCGATAGACTACGACGAGCACGCCGGCTGCCCTCGCTGGCTGGATTTCCTTTCTACAGTGCTACCAGAGCACCCCGAGCACGCCAGGCACGCACACGAGGCGCTACAAGAGTTTATAGGGATCGCATTGTTTGGGCTGGCTACCCGTTTTCAGCAGTGCTTGATGCTCTATGGCTCGGGCTCGAATGGGAAAAGCACGCTACAAGAAATAATCGCCGCGCTTTTTCCGCCCGAATCGATCGCCTCCGTCTCGCCCCAATCATTTACAGACGATTACCACGTCGCGCACCTGTCGGGAAAACTGATCAACATATGCTCGGAGGTGCCCGGGATCGAGATTACCCGCTCCGATAGATTTAAGGCCGTCATTAGTGGCGATCTGCTCGTATGTCGAGAGCCGTACAAAAAGCCGTACACCACCCGTCTGCGCGTGGCGTGCTGTTTCGCGGCCAATGAATTACCAGGCTCTCGCGATTGTTCTTTCGGCTTCTGGCGGCGTTTTTTGCCGATCCCTTTCTCGGTTGAGATAGACGCACAGAAAAAAGATCCGAACATAGCGCGAAAAATAATAGCCGCCGAGCTGCCCGGCTTATTCGCGTGGGCTATTGCGGGCGCCCGGCGCGCACTAGAGAGCGGCGCCTACACCTCGCCAGAATGCTCTGAAGCATTAAAAGCCGAATGGATGAAATCAAGCGATAGCGTCTCGGCTTTCTGCGACGACATAATCCGCCGAGACTCAGGCGGGCGCGCCTGGATACCCGACCCGGCCGGCATACGAGCCGCCAAACTATACGAGCGATACGACGAGTGGTGTCGCACCTACCACCATAAACCGGTAAGCGTCGCCAAATTCGGCCGCCGGCTGTCCTCGCTCGGCGTACCGAAAGAACGCGGCGCCGGCTCGACGTTTTACAGAGTCGACGCCGATACGCTCTGGAGTGCAACAGAAACCGATCGCAGGCTATCAGGGCCGGATCTCAAATGGAATTAGGAGTAAACCCTTGCTAGCTATCATACTCGCGTCGTTTATCGCGCACCCGCCCATCCCGACCTATGAGGGTCCAACGTCGATAGAGTGCCCCGCTACGGAAGCCGCAGAGCTAGCCGCGAGGATAGCAGACACCTCGGCGGAATGGATGCAAGCCGTGATACAAACAGAAAGCCGAGGCGTACCGACCGCAATCGGCGACGGCGGCAAGTCGATCGGCCTATTTCAGATCCAGCTTGCCACCTGCAAAAGCCTTTACAGCCGTTGCAAACGCGCCGATCTGCTCGATCCGAGGTTCGCGCCAGTTATTGCCGGGCTAATATGGCGCTACCTTATAAAGAAAGTCGGCCGCGAAAACGCCGCTATCGCCTACACCTGCGGCCATAAGTGCCGACGCAAAAACGGAACGTGGTACACGCACACCAAAACCAGCCGTGGATACTTTCGCAGGCTCGGCCAATATATGGACGGATCGCAGTGCGCTGCGGATGGTTGCCAGTAGAGCGCCGAGCGCCTGGCAGCGCAGCCGAGAGCGTTCTACGTTTCTTGTTTCTGTTAGACTGTGCTACGAATTGAGACACTACAAGCAACCGTGAAAGCGGGAAAGGGCGAAAACTAATGCCGAGCAACATACAAAGCGATCAAGACCATATTAAACAACTGCAAAAAAAGGTCTATGACCTCGAGAAAGCACTCGCAGCGGCGCAGAAAAAAGCCACGCCGAAACAAAAGCCCGCGAAAACCAAAGACGAGTAGCCGTGTCGGGACTAAGAAGCCGCCGGAAAGGGGCTGGTTACGAACGTCTCATCGCCCGCCGGCTGGCAGAAAAGACACCGGCCGGTAAGGTTTCGCGCGGCTATCAGTACCGAGGCGGCGACGAATGCCCCGACGTAGACGTCGCCGGCGTGCTCTGGATCGAATGCAAGCGCCACAAAATGCCGAACATACGCGCCGCAATGCGTCAAGCGATAGCCGACGCGCCGAAAGGGCGGATCCCGGTAGCCGTAACACGCGCCGACCGCTGCGATGTCGGCGATATTGTTAGCCTAACGCTCGCCGATTTCGAGGAATTATGGGCCGTGTACTGGCAGAGCGTCAACCGGTAAGCGCCCGCCGCGCCAGCTCCAGCACCTGCACGCCAGGCTGTCGGCCCGAGCGAGCCGTCGCCCGCATTAAAAATGCTACCTTGTCGTCTTGCTGCGCTTGCTGCAACCACCGCGAAACCGCCCGAGGTTGAACCATACACAGCCGCGCAAACTGCGCCTTAGTGCGCCGCGCACCCTCGCCGGCTGCCAACCAGTCGACCAGAATATCGCGCATTTCCTGTGCGCGCGTCATTTGCCGCCCCTCGCACGCCTGGCCAATGCCTTGACCCGCTCGTCTAGCATGAAAAGATACGCAACGGCGTCTTGTATTTCCTCGTGTATATCGACCTCGAGTTTGTCGATCGACGCCTCGAAACCCTCGTCGCCGTAAAGTTTGGCGCCCTCGGTTAGTCTCGCCTCGACCGCAGCGGCAAACCGTCGCCACGCGCCCCGCTGTCTAAATTCAACCATTGCCGCCGCCCTCGTATGCAGCGAGGCAAGCGTCGACACGGCTACGCCTTTCGCAGCAACGCCGATCGCGATAGTGGCCGAGACTCTGCTCAGCATCCCGCAGCGCGCGAACCGCCTTATAAAGCGCGTCGCCTTTGCTCGCCATATCCAGCCAGCCAGCCAACGAAACCGGCCGCTTGTGTTCGTTGTCTACCATTACGCACCCCTCGATCGCGGCATATTAGCCGCCGCCATTGCGACGCGAGCCTCTAAGATCGCGCGCTGTAAATGCACAGCCTCGGCCCGATTGCAGCCGACGCAGCGCGGCAAACCCTCGCCGCCCAATTCCCATAATAGACCGCCCTCGACGAGTGCCTCGGCAGACTCTAAGGCGGCGACTAGTTTCTCGAGCGCCTCGCCGGCCTTTTCTAGTCGTTGTTTTTCCCGGTAAATATTGCACGCCGCGCACCGTGTCGACGTGCCAGGCGCACCGCCGCACGCGTTACACTGAAACAAACCGCCCGTTCTTTTACCCATTCTTATTACCTCCAACGCTGAGAGCCGCCAACCGGCGCGCATAAAAAACCACGTGCGACCCTTGCACACCGTGAAAAGAAAAAAGTTTCCGCAGTGCGCGGATCACACGCACAGCCCCGCTATAGCTAGTGGTCGAGCATATCTCGTTCACCTGGATAGAATCATCACCGGGCAAAGCGGCCAACGCGTAAACGCGGTATTGCGGCCGCTGTCCGTACATACGAGCGCGCCGCAAAAGGATCCGTGGCTCGATCTGATCTTGATACCTGCGCCAGTCGGCAATATCGTAAACCCGCAGCCGGCAAAGATTCGCAACCGCCTTCGGCTCGAATCGTAAATGTTTCTCCGTATTCTGCGAGACAGAAACGACCCGCCCGAATAAACCGCCCGCTCTTTCACCCATTGCCGTAACCTCCAACGCTGAGAGCCGCCGACAGCGTGCAAGCCTGCGCGCCTTTGTCTGCGTGCCAGTCTACAAAACTAGGGTGTCGCAGCGCGCCGCTAGGGTATACCGCAAACCCGGCCGCCCGGAAAACCCGACCGACGTATTGCTCGGCGTGCGCTGCCATTTCGCCGCGCTGCCAGTCGTAAAGAGATCCCGCGTTTACTGCGCCCGTGAGTTTGCCGCCCTTATACAGCCCACCGATTACAGACTTAACCGCGCCCGACGGTCTGCGGTTGAAACCCATGCAGACGTAATCCACCTCGAACCGTCGTTTTATTCGGATGCAATCGTCGCCGAAAGCGCCCTCGCTGCGCTTTGCGACTAACCCTTCCCAGCCCTGCCCGAGCACATACTCGCGCCATATGCAATCAAGCCGCACGCCCATTATTAGCCAGCTACTCGCAAACGACCAGTTCGGCACGCACGCAACCAGCCCGCCCGAAAGTTTGCCGAGCCCCTCGAAATCCTCGTCGCCACCGACCAGCCTTTCGAGCCATTGCCGGCGCTCGCAGTGCGGCCGCTCGCCGTCCATTTGCACGTCGAAAGCGTAAAACATGCCCGCCCGATTACCACCTCGCGACCAGTGGGTGCCGTGCATAAACTCGCCGTAAAGCACAGCGCGACCGCCGCCAGCGGACAGCCTGATCGTTCCCTTGTGCGCGCCCGAGCGTGAGTAAATATCACAACGCCGACCATCGACAACCATACGCGCCGCGCAACCGTCCGCCTTAAGCTCGATCGTATCGAACCCGCGCTCGATAAGCTCGCACGCTACCGCCGATCGCTGCTCGTCGGTTTCCATCCGCGCGCCGATGTCGGTAAAATTTATTTTATTCGCTGTGCCGATCTGCATCCGTCCCCCTCGTGCTGTCCACCTACACCACAAAAAAACGCACGACCCGTTGTCGTGCGCTCGATCTGGGTTAGTACAGCAAACAAAAAAGACACGTCGCCAGCTCATCGGCGCACGTGCACCCCTCCGCGCGGATCTCGGCCTCTTGCCTGCGGCGCTTTTCCCGCCGCACCCGCGCCGCCGCCTCGCGCTTTTCTGCGAATGCGTCGCCGCACGCCGGGCACCACTCAGGATCGCAATGATGCCCGCAAGGATCTGGCGCCTGCGTGCCGCACCCGCGCGCGTCGTTGTACGCATTAACCCCGTGGCTCATTGCAACCATGTTTACTTGTTCCTTTGTCATTCGTCCCCCTCGTGCTGTCCATCCCTGTAATTGTCCGACGTCCATACTATAGGCCAGCGGCCCATTATGCAAGCAATAAACGGCGCGCTCGTTGTTTCTGGGTCTAACTATGCGAACACGCTAACCTTTACCCGTGAGCACGCGCGCCCAGTGGTACCCCTCCGAGGTCGAGAAATACAGCCACGCGTTGCGGCGTTTGTCCGAGGGTGCCACGCGAGGCGAAATCGCTGGCGAGTTAGGCGTACACCGAAACACCGTTCGCGCTGTCATAAAGCGCGCCGAGGCGTGGTCGCAAAGCCGGGAACGTCTCGAGGTAACACAGACGCCGTTAGGAAAAGAAGTAACCAGCACCGGGCGGATCCGAACGCTGGCCGATCTTATGCTCGCCTGCGGTATCGATCGCCGCGCCTGGCGTTGCCGCTCGTATTCTTGCAATAAATGGGACGCAATGACGGCAGCGGTCGACGGCGCCGGCAACGAGCTTCGCGAATTGTATCAGGTAAAAGCGCAATTCGAGCGGGTCGAGCCGTGGCAAAACAAAACGATCGACGTTATAAACCCGATCAAGCCTGAGCCGGTACAGCCAATCGAGCGATCGATCCGTCGCGCTCTGATTATCCCAGACTCACAAAACGGATTGATAAGACATAAAAACCGATTCGAGCCGACCCACGATCGGCGCGCGTGGGATCTATGCGTGCAAGTCTGCCAGCAAATGCAACCCGACGCCGTGGTAATGCTCGGCGATATGCTCGACTTTCCGACGCTTTCCAGGTTCAGCACCACGCCGGCACAATCCGATCTGATACAACCCACGCTCGCCGAGTTGTACTGGTGGATCTCACAACTCCGACTTGTAACCGACGCGCCGATCATCTACATAGCCGGGAACCACGAGGCAAGACTCGAGCGCGCCTTATTAGATTCGACAGCGCGCGACGTGGCGCTCGTGCACCCGGTCGACAGCACAGACACCCGGCCGTTGCTGTCGGTGCCTCGGCTAATGGCGCTCGACTCGCTGTCGGTGCAATACGTGGCGCCATATGGATCCGAGTTTTGGCTATGGGATAAGATACGGATCCACCACGGAAACATAGCGCGCACCGGCGGCGGCGCGACGGTTGCCTCGGCCCTGAAATCCGCAACCACCGACGAGATTTTCGGACACGTGCACCGGCTCGCAATGGCTGGCAAACGGATCACAGACTCGCAAGGCGCGCGCAATGTTTGGGTAATGACGCCTGGTTGTATCTGCCGAGTCGACGCGCCCGTCGTGCCCGGCACAAAACCGCGTACCGACTGGCAGCAAGGGATCGGGGTTGTAACCATGACGCCACCGCACGCAGCCGGGCCGGCTCTGGTTTCAATGGAAGCGATACCGATCCAAAATGCGCGGATGGTATACGGCGGCGCGCTCTTGCACGGGCGCGATCGAACCGATGAGATTAGAACCGCAACCGGATGGAGCTGGTTCTGATTTGTTTTATTGTTCCCGTAAAAAAGCGCGCCTGTCGTTCGAGCAATGCCTCGATCTATTCGTCGACACTCACGCGCTAAACGATAGCGCCTCGCCCTGCTATGGCTGTCCGCTCGGCGCGCGCCACCGGTTCCGCCTGGCGTTCGACCGCGAACCGAGCCGCGCCGAGTTAGAAAAATACGTCGCATACTGCGGCGCCGGCCCGTCAATAGGGCGCCCGGTACTAGGCAAACGCCGCCGCCTACTTGACGATCCATAGCGCCGGCAGATCGCCAGATACCGGCGCCAGATCCTCGAACACTCGCGCGCTCTGGTGCCACTGTACAGCCTCGATCTTACCCTGGTATGGCTCATCGAGCCGCACCGTAAAAAATGGCAGCACAGAGACAACGGTCCCGAGTGTGTCGGGCGATATAAGAACGCGCAGGATCGTTTTATCTGTGGCGTGGGAAACAACGCACGCGCGCACAAACCGCACCCGCACACCGCGCGCCAGGCAGCGGCGCAACCCGTCGCGGTAACTCACACCAGCCCCAAAAAGATCGGAAGCTGCGCCGCGAGAAAGGACAGCAAGATCCAAACGAACGCGCGCCGCATTTCCCTACTCATCGGCGGCCGCGCTCCAACCATCATCAAGGCAACGCATAACCACCGGCTGGACGTTGCCGTAGCTTTGCGCGTCGGCGCCGCCTGGCGCCAATTCCACCACGTTACAGCCGCACAAAACGCCCATGGTTTCCTGGTCGCCGTCGCACAAAGTAAAATCGAAACCGCACGCCACGCACAAAAGCGCGGCCACTAGGATCGCCCGTGTTCTTTTCATTATGTTTTAGCCTCCGAAAGAAAAACGAAGGCGCGCGCCTATTACTATCGTAGTGCGCGACGGGTTGCGCGGCGAGAAACTATTCGCTAACCTCGGCGCGAGCTGTCGTCGGGCGCGTGGGGTTTTTGGGTTTCTCGCGCCTGCGCGTCTGGCGCCAGCTCATCGGACGCCACCCGGTGGAGGCTATCATTCTCGGCGTACTGGTTCGGGCACGTCTGGAAGTTTCCGATCTCGCCGCACGTCAAACAATATGAGGTGGCCACGTTTTACCCCTTGCAAGTATCTGCGTAATTTCCTAAGTTTACCGAGTGCAAAATATCGAACTAGCTCCGTTTGATAGACTGGCAGACCGCGAGACGAAGGCGCGAGCCATGATCGTCTGTGGTGTGTCAGAGTCGACCGTCAGGAACTGGGTAGCAAGGCCGGGAACGATCCGGTCTTGCTACCTGCGTCGGCTCGCTCGACTGCTACATTGTAACCTCGAGGATCTTATCCCGTGAAATTACCGACAAAACCATCGACCCGCTACTCGGAATTACAGCACGCGCGCGTGCTCATTTATAGCAGATCGAACGGGTTCGGTAAAACGAAACTATGCTCGCAGATACCGAACGCGCTTTTTCTCTGTACCGAGGACGGCGCTAACTTTTTAGACGTGGCCAGCGTTCGGCTTAATAGCTGGCAAGATTTCCGCGCCGTGGTTGCTGAGCTGGAAAAGCCCGGGCACGGTTTCGAGACGGTGGTTATAGATACGATCGATCGGTTGGTGCGACTAAAAGAGGATGATTGGTGCAAACAAAACGCGCCCAACACCCCGAAATCAAACTATCACGAGGGCTGCGACATTATCGAAAGGCAATTCGATCGAGGGCTCGACCACCTCGGCCGGCTGCCCAACCTCGGGATCTGGTTGATCGGTAACTCTGTGGACGCCTCGAAAGGCGACGAGCCGACCCACTACGATCTGAAAATGCCGCGCAACCATGCCAAATGCCGAAACACCGTTCGAGACTTTGCCGACATTATCCTTTTCGGCGAGGTACGGCCGAACGGATCGCGCGTGCTGTATGCTAATCAGCGCGGCCCATTCCATGCAAAGGATAGAACCGATCGACTACCAGACGCGATCGAGCTGCCAGATAAAAATAAAAACTTCGAGGCAATAAGGAACGCATTTTATGAGCACACCAAACACGATCACAGCGATCGGAAAGCTACCGCGCCCACCAAAGGTAAGCGAGGGAACGCGAGACAACGGCAAAACGTGGCACCTGGCAAGGTTCACGGTAGAGACAGCGGAGCCGAGGACGAGCAAAGCCGGGGACCAGTACAACGCGCGGGAGTTTTGGACGTGCAAAGCGTGGGGTAATCAGGCGCGAGCCATGGGCGCCTTAGATGCCGGCGCGCTGGTGTATGTTTCCGGCCAACTAAAATCGGAGAAATGGACACCTAAGGACGGACCCGAAAAGCGCGAGGTTTTTATCGACGTTTGGTCGGTGCTACCGCTCGAGGCTGGCGCTACATTAGCAGACGCCGCAACCGCAGCCGGCGGCATGGGCGGCCGTTTCGACGATGAGGATCTACCGTTCTAATGCCGTACGTCATGCGCCCCTGTCCAACCTGCGGATCGATCGTGCTGCATAACGGCCGCAAGTTTGAGCCCAGACACGCGAAAGCCTGCGCCGAGGCGTCCGCACCGGTGCGCGCCTATTTCAAAGCGCACCAACGTTTCCCAAAACGAGACGCCGACGGCAACTATAACAAGACACTGCAAGCGGAGATCGACGCGCTCGGCGGCTAGTCTTCGGGCGGCCCAAAGTCGATCGAGGCTGTGGCGCTCGCGTCGTTTTCGACTAGCACCTTAACGTCGGACGGTTCGATCTGCCGTAGCGCCCACTCGAGCCCGCGATACAGACACGCCTCGGCGGCCGTTTTGAACCTCGGATCCACGTGGTCGGGCAGCGCGCTGATTCCAATACGGATCGCATTGATTAGGATCGTCGCTAGTCTCGGATCTAATTCGGGCATGGGCACGCGCCTGTCGCTTTAATGTCGAGTTTCATTTCGCCGCGCTGCGTATAGCGGACGGTATCATCGACAGTACAGATCACCGAATGAGGCGGCCCGGCGACGAGCTTACAGTCGGCGGTTTTTTTCGCTTTGACTGTGAGCGTGCCGCAACCAGCAATAAGCCCGATGATGATAAGCGAGCCGAGGGTCGTTTTTGCGGCCGTTGCTTTGATGCTTACGCCGGTCGTCGTCGCCAGCCTGAGCGCGACAGTAAGACAACCGATCAACACATACGCCCAATCGGGCAGCGCGACGGTTTCCAGATATGCCAGCACCCCGATCGCGATCGTGCCAACGCCTAGCCATACGGTTCGGCTTTTGTACCATGCTTTTTTGTTCATTGTTCGCCGTTTCCTTTCTCGATCGCACTCTGGATCGATTCCAGCGAGCGTACCATGGTACGTTGTTCGACTTCAATACGGATCACAGTGTCGCGCGTTTGCTCTACTTTGCCGGCCATAGAGTCGACACGTCGATCGATCTTATCGTCGGCCGTTCGGAGTTGCACCCGCTCGCGCTCGCCGATTTCGGCAGCGTGCACCAGATCGGATTTCATGGCCGAGACTTGGTAAGCCGTGGCCACTAAGATCCCGATCCCCGTTAGCACGGTCGCGAGCAAGGGCCACCACCTGAGCACCCGATCGCCCGCGTTTGCCATTGGTTACGCTTTCCGGGCGCGGCATAGTGCGCGCGCCATTGCCACCGGGTAGGCTCCATCGGCGTGGTGTGCTGTGTAATGGTGCGCCCATACTCCCGGGCGTGGCTCTCGGTTTGGTTTGCTCAATTTGCCGAGTACCATTTCGCCGCCGCGCTCCCCAACCCATCGGCCGCGAGGGATGGTCGGCATACAATCCCAGAGCCACTCGATAACGCGCGAGAGTGTCTCGATCTGTGCGTCGGTCGGCGTTATATAGCCCTGAGATTTTCCCTTGTGCGACCAGTCGCAGGGCTTGATAAGTTTCCCGCCCAGCCCCGGGTGCCAGTGTCGACCATAATACGGCCCGATTACCTCGCAGCTAACTGAGCGATTATTAAAGCCGCCGCCAGCGTGCAGCGTTTTGCGGTACAGATCGCAGTGCTGAAACACAGACAACCGATCGCCGTCGCGTGGTAATACCAGGCATACCGACAAATGCCTTTTCGTTAGCACAGAGATCGCGCGCTGCCAGGTTGTCGTAACGCTCTCGTGAACGAAAATACAGTCGGGCGTTTTCATCCACTGCACCCGCCCGCCCCACGCGTGTACGTTCGGGTGTAGAAAATTCAGCCACTGCACCCCGTCGGGCGGCGCAATAAAATCATGATCCCGAATACCATAACCGGCGTGCTGTTCGGCGAACGCCGTCGCCGAGTCTTTCCAGAACAAACCATCGGCCGCGATACCAAGCTCGGATTGCACGCGCCGCATACCCTCGCGATCGTCCCACGATAGAGGACGGCGCAACATGGCGAGCGTGATATTTTTCGCGCTGCATATCCGTTGCGCCTTTCTGCCGGCCCTGGTTTCTGGCTGCATTAGCCCGCGTCCATCATAGCGGAGCCAGACGGATCCGACTGGATACATTGCACAGAGATTACCGCGCTATTGCCCGTGGTTGTGAGCTTGATATATGGCCAAACGCCTTCGAGATAAAAACCGCCGCTTTCGTCGAGATAGTTTCCGCCGTCGCCTGTCATTTGTATATTAGGCGGCGATCCGTAGTTTGTGCCGTCTACGCTTACCATAATGTCGACCGCGCCGTCGGCTGAAATATAGACCTGGAAGTAGTGGCGGAACCATGAGATCGAATCGGAAACAACCGCCGACGCCTCGTCGCCGCCGGTGACTGAGATAAGGGAAACGTTAACCTTGCTTGGGTATGGCATTTTATGTGCTTTCTGGCAGCTCCCCGGCCGCCTCGTTCCATGGGTTGATCACAAACTGGACGGCGTGCACCCGCAGCGCCGATCCGTAAATTCTAAACGCGATCGGGTACTCTCGGATCCGAGAGCCAATCGAGCCAACGTCGAGCGATCGGTTTTGATCGTGCGCGTGTACAGCCGTAAGCGCGCCGCCGAGGCAAAACCATTCGGCATTTTCGTACAGATGGAAACCAGCGTCGATCCCCTCGACGTCAAGCCGGGCGCGGTAGGCGTCATAGGTGGCGCTCGAATCTTTGATCAGGATATAGCCCTGACCGGTGCACAGAAAGTTAACGCCGACGCTGCCCGGGTACGCCTGCACCGGTAGAATATGCTCGACATACTCGCCGATCTGTGACATTGGCGCGCCAATGTGTACCGGGATCAGGTACTTGGCAGTCGCCTCGAGGTAGGTCGTGTAAGCGTCAACAAAATGCGCGTGCGCGCTGTCGGTTGGCGTGCCGTTGTGTACGCTCGGCAGATCGCCGATCATAGATGAAAAGCCGCCGGCCGGGTATTTCATTAGCTGATCCCCTTAAACCACGCACACAGCCCCATAATTACAGCATCCTTTGAGCCGTCGCCCTTTAGTTGTACCTTGATTCGATCGCCGGCTTTGCCGCCCAAACACTCGAGCACCTCGTCGGCCGGGTTATCCTGCCACGCCTGAGGCAGCCCGGCGCCGAGCGTCCACCCGCTAGGCAGCACAATATCGACGTACTCGTTTTCGGCGTTTGGGTTTGTTTCCATATACAGAGTAGAGAGCCGAATGGTTCCACCGCTGCCCGTCGCGTTATAGTAACCAAGCGCCGACCACTCGATCTGTGTCTGTTCTTTTTTAGCGGTAAAGGGCACATATGCCACCGTTACAAAAGTAGCCGAGTCGGTTACTAGCGACTCATGGCTCGCGCGAACGCCGTAATCCTCCGAAAATGTGACGATCGAATCCTGCCGCTTTTTCCGCATTAGCTCGAGGTTTGCGATCTCGAGTTTCCGCACCGCAGTAGACAGCGGCGCCTGAGCTGTTACGAGCGCAGCGTCGATCCCGACTACGCCCGAACCCGAGGGCGCGCTTGATATATCGTCCTCGCGTTTCGGCCAAATGCTAACCGATCGGATCGCTAAATCCTCGACAACGATCCGCCCGCTCAAAATGATTGTATCGAACGCCTGAGTCGGATCGACCGTTAGCTCGCACTCGATTAGATTCCAGGCGCCCGCGTCGCCGGCGATATTAACCTCGACGTACTTACTCGAATCGGATCCAAGCTCAAACCGCACGACGCCGTAGGCGTCCGGGTATGCGGTTAGCTCGGGCGACATTGCATAGAAGCGGATCAGCACCGTAGAAAAATCGCCGAGCATAGAGCGCCGAAACGAGGCGTGTACCCGCCGATCGCTCGCGTGCGCGTAGTCAATCAGCAGGTAGCCAGCGTCGGCGCTGAAAAAGTTAGACACCAGACACGGCCGCAAAAACCCCTGCAAATGGTTTATGTTGTTCGCGAGGTCTAGCTCGGGCGTTTGGTAGATAGCCCTGCCAGGCGAAAAAGCCTGCGAGGCTATCGGGCGGAATGCTATCGGGGTGCTGACTGCCATTAGACGTACTTAAAGCTTTCTGTCGAACCTGATAACTCAGGCGGCGCGCCAGTGTCAGACAAAAAGGCGTGCCGTTTTTGTGCGTCCACGATCGCCGCGTCGTGGTCCTGCGATACCATAACACATAACGATCCCGGGGTAATAGAAAGCGAGCTGTTGATAACCAACGTCGAGGTTGAAACCGAGACGATAGTTCGATCGTCGGAGGTGCCCGGCGTCGCTAGGTTGTAAAACTGCACCACGTCGCCGGCCTCGAAATGCGAGAGATCGGTATCGGGCGCCGCCGTGTAATCGTTCGGCGCTACTGTGATCGTCGTGCTGGCTGCGTTCGTTACTCGGGCGCTCGGCGAGTATGTCGTTGTTCTAACGTATGGCTCGAGCGCGACCGTTACCTCGGAGCCTACCGCGCCGCCTGGTTGCCAGTAGCGATGATTGACGCCGAGCACGGTACCGAGCCGATACGACAGCCCGCGCGAGCCGTCGCGATTCGGTACCCCTGGCAGCGTCACAGAAACCACCGCGCCCGGGTAGGTTTGAAAACCCGCAGCGCGCGAGGCGTCGATCTTAAGCACATCATAGGGGCGCGCAAACCTACGAAACGCCCGGTTAGCCTGCGCGGTTATGTGCTGAATAGCGATCCCCGTGGTAAAGAAAAAGCCCCGGAATTTCCACGACACCGATCCGCGCTTTCCGAAATCGACGACGCTATCGGTATCGGTTACCACTATCTTTGTATTTTCCGAGAGTTTCTCGGTTGTAACGTTCCACCCGATCGAGGCTGTGATCTGGTTTATTACTCGGCGGATCCCCGGCTGCAATCTTACCGGCTCCAACAAGTCGACCTCACCGGCGCCGAATTGCGCGTCGAGCCCGTCGCTTTCTAGCGGGCCGGTTATTTTGGCGATCGTTAGTAGGTAATTCCCGTCGCTGTTTGTGCGCGCTGTGATATACATGCCAACCGGCGCCAACCAGTCGGCGATCCAATCCACGATCTTGATCGGTTTCGATAGGAACACGCGCACCCGGTGTGGATAGAAAATGGAGTCGCGGATCTTTTCGATTTCCGTTATGTCAAAATCGTTCGGGTTTAGCGGTAGTCCCCAACCTTTCGGCAGCGTGTCGTAACTGCCATGGTGCCCGCTGCCTGTAGAGACGCACAGCTTTAAGAATACGTCGAAAAAACTTTCGTCGTCGAACCCTACCCCGAACTGCAATTTCCCGCGCTCGCCGACAGCGTGCCAGTTATCCCGATCGACCCTCATTTCGTGGCGCCCTCGCGCGGTTCCCATTGCGCCGCGTTGTACGCCCGTAAGTTTATACATGCCGAAAGGTGTATCGGCGATCGACTGTGCCACGGCCTCGTATTTTATGATCTCTTTTTCGCCGAGCCTGGCGTACCCGCTGCTCGGTATATCGCTCGGCCCGACGCCACCGCTCGGCGGTAGGAAAAACGGGATCGTCGTGGCGGTTTCGCTAATCATCCCGACGAGCACGCCGTCGCCGTCCATCTGTGCGCCTATATATTTCTTTTTTGTAAATGTGCCGTCTGTTCGGAGCCAGGCGCGGCGCACCCCGTGAAAGCCGAAAAGTTTACCGAAATTGTTTTCGGTGTCAAAATCCCAGCGCACCATACGGTAGCCGGCTTTTGTGGCGTTTCGGATCCTGTTTACGCCACACGTGGTATTGTGCCCGTGCAGCCCTAGCCCGAGGACGATCCCATAAGCGGCGGCCGCTGCGCTGGCGATCGTATTAAACTCGCTTATGATTTCGCTGCCCGTTCGCAGCCCCGTGGTTAACTGCAACGTCCCGGGCTCGTACCGGGTAACAGTGGCGCCCGTCTCGCTGTTATAGTCGGAAACGTTACCGTAGGCATAAAGGGCGAAAGTTATATCGCGGTTATTCTCGTCGATTGTATAGAGGAACCCGGGCGCGCTGAGCGGAAAGTTAATATAATTACTATCGTCGGGATCGTCGATATTCTCGCCGCTGCCGGTTGCGCTTTTACCGTCTGGCACATAAAACAGATCGGCGGCCGGCGACTGCCCCCCAACTTTCGTATGCAAGACCGAATCGATCGCGCGGGCGTTTAGCGTCCAACGCAGCCAGCTAGAATCTGGCGTCGGCTCGTCCTGCAACACCCCGCGAAAGCATTCGCGCGAATACGCCCCGAAATACCCGGTATCATATGCCGTTCCATCGGGTCCGACGCAATACGCCCATAGGCTAATCGTTCGACCGTGCCAGACGCGCGGGTAATCGCTGAGCACCCGAGGTGCCTTGCTGGGGTTGTTCGCCTCATGCTCGTAGAATATATCGGTAAGATTCGCGCCGCTCGCCGCATAGATGCCGAATAGATCGCGCGTGCATTTATTACCGACGTCGCCGAAATGCGTCGAGTCTGGTTTCGTCGTGTAGTGGCAAGTCTCGCGCCCGAAATATAGATAGCCGGCCGAGTCGAACGCGCCGTTATCGTCGACGGTAAAAACCGATCCGGTGCCTGCGGTATCATAGGCGACGCTCGCCTCGAGGTTACAGGCGGCGCCGCTTTGCTTTTCCCTGGCAAATAGATCGAGCATATCCTCGCCGTGTAATGAGACTCGCAAACTAGCGGGGGAGCTTTTCCCGGTGCGCCGATCTATGATCGATCCGATTTCCTCGAGTGGCTGCGTTAGATCGATCGCGTTTTCTTTCGCCTCGACCGTAAAGTCTTTCGAGGTTGGCGCCGTCCACGCCGTACCAGTTGGCCCGACGGGCACAGAGTCGGAAAGAAAAACAAACGGGATCCCCTGGATCCTCAAGTACCAGCGGATCCCGACTTGCTGCTCGCCGATTGCGGTTATAAAATCACTCAATTAGATCCACCTCGAGTGGTATGTCTGCCAGTAGTTGCACCGGCGCCGCTTGCCAGCTTTCCGAATAGTTGCCGCTTTTTAGTATGCCGGTGAATTGCCCGTCTGGATTCGCCCAACTCCACGCGCCCGAGTCGGTGGTTTGTCTTACCGTGAGCGGGATCCCTTTGAGCGCCTCGCCGAGCACACCGCGCAGCGTCGGCATTTCTGAGGCGAGCGCGCGCACGGTAAACTTAAACTGATAGGCTTTCGCGAGAAACACAGAGCCGCGCCGCTCGAGCGTTTTTGTAACGTACACCGTGCTCGGCGTCGCTTGCTGGATCGCTGTGCTGGTAACGATCACAGCCGGCGAGGTTAGCGAAACCACGCGCGCGGTACTGCTCTCGCCTGCACCGGTTCCGCCGAGATAGTCTCGCAGCGCGTTATGTGTCCACGTGATCGTAAAATCCTGATCCGATTCGATCGTAAAGCTCGCGCCCGAGGCGCCCGTCGTAAAATGCGCGCCATACTCGGCCGCCAACGCAATACGCACCTGTTCCGCTACCGCTGGCAGATCCGCGCAAAACGTGAAAGCCGTCAACCGGATAACACGATCGCCCGTGGAATTATAATTACAGGTAAACCGATCGCGGTCTGGGGTAAACCTGCACGATACCGAAAGCGTCGATCCCATTGCGCTATATGCTCCAAAGAGACAGCGAAACCTGCCAGTAGCTATTGAGTTTCGGAGACAGTCGCCGCCACTCTAAAACGTTCGGCGAGTCGGCGCAGATCACAGAGTGCGCCAGCTCGTCGGTATGCGTGTAACTGAACGGCTCGCCCTGCGCGGCGTACACCTCATCGAAAAAGGTTTCGAGCGCCGCGTTTTCTGCGGTCGTGCTGGTTAGGATCTCTAGCTCGATCTGCGTCTGCCCGGTATCCGACTCAGGTCCGAATTGCGTTTCGCCGGTCTTATCTCCGAGCAAACGCGCGGCGCGGAGCTGCGCGGTCGAGGTGCGCCGAAACTGGGTAGCGGTTCGCTCTGGATAAAAGCCGGCCTCGTGTGCGCTCGTAAACGTGTACGGCGTCGCAGTCGGCGAAACGTCGCCAGCCTCGCCGAGAAAGTCTCGCAGATCGTCGCCGTCGCCTGAGGTGGAAAACGCGATCTTAAGCTGCGTGCCCGGGCTCGAGGCGACGATCTTCCCGCTTTCCTTATCCACCGCAAACGACCAGCCAGAAAGCGCCGCCGCGAGAGTCGAGAGGATCTCGTCGGTGCTGGCAAAGCTGGCGCCGTCGCTAAATGCAACCGCTGTATTCGTCCACGATCCGGCGTAACTGCTAAACGTAGCCGAGCAAACGCCCGACTTTACAAAACGCCCTTGTAGATAGCCCGCCACCTATGCAGCCTCGAACGATTCGCCCGAGGTCCACTCGGTATGTTTGCTAATCATATCGGCCAGCATGGGGCCGGCGCTGCGATCGGAGCCGATCACAGTGGCGCCGCCCATATGGATATTTATAACCCGCGAGGGCTCGTCGCCGCCGCCGAGTTTCGGAGCCGCCCGGCGCGCTGCCGGTGGTTTACTCGCAGAGCCGCCGGCCGCTGCGGCCGCTTTACCGTAAGCAATGGCGGCCGCCGTATGCAAAGCGCCGCCGACGAAATCCAATCGAGCAAACGAGGCCAACGCCGCCGCGCCCTCGAATAACGCGAGGATTTTCGCTTTGTTTTTTTCTGAGCTTGCGAACGCGCTGCCGACGCGGCCCATTGCACTAATTGCGCCAGGCGCGGCCGCTGCAACGGCGTTCCCTGTCGACTCACCGGCTGCTTTCATTTCGTCGAAAACCTTTTTCGACTCATCCCACCCGCGCCGAAAATGCCCCAGCGCCTCGTTCATTTGCCCGGCAAACCCTACGCCAACCTGCGCCGCGAATGCTAGGGAATCGCTGAAATTATCAAGCTGCGACTGTACCATCCGCTCGCGCATTTGTTGCATGTTTTCTTGTATCTCTCGCGCGATTTCGAGCTGCCTGTCGCGCAGATCGGCGAGCGCGGCCTCGAACATTGTCGGACCCTCGACCAGTTTATCGAGCGTGGATCGGGCGGCGCCGGCTGCGAGTTGTACCGCCCACTCGCGCGTTGCGTCTGCGGCCATTTGCTGAGTACGCGCGAGAGCCTCGGAAAGTTTGCCCTGTTTTAGTAGCTCCTCAGTGCCTCGGCTTTCCTCGTCGATCCGTAGCTTTGTACGGTTGAAAATAGAAAGCCGACCCTTTTCCATGATCGCCATTGTTTTACGCTCGCGCTCGGCGCGGTCGCGCGCTGCCTCGGCGAGTGTGCGCTCGTGCCGTTTCTGCGTTTCCCGTAAAGCCTTTTCCGCCTTAGACAAACCGCGCCGCGCTGTCGGCTCTTTCGGATCTTTGTCTGGATCTTTTTTCGCCTTGCCGATGCTCTCTAGCTCTTTTATGTCCTCGGCTAGTTGGTTCGCTTTCTCGCTGGCTGCCGTCATTTCCGCGTGTGCGTCGCCGAGCACGTGTATAAAATCGTCGGCGCCCGGGCCAGACGACCACGGGAACACCTGACCGGTGACAACGAATTCCTCGACGGCGGCGAGCTTTTCGGCAGCGAGCGCGCGCGCAAGTACGAGCTGCGCTTTTGTTGCCGCGATTAACTCGAACCGCATTTCGGAAACTTGATCGGTATAACCTGAGCCGGCGCGCTCTGCGTGCCCGAGCGCCGCTTTAACTTTCTCGACTGCTACCGTTGTGTTTCCGATAGCAAAGGCGGCCTTTGCCTGCGCGGCCGCGCTGTTCATAGAGCCGAAAGCCTCGTCCTGTAGATTTTCCACGGTTTCGAGGATCGCCATATTGTAGCCGACGCGCTCTAGCATGGCGCGCTCTATTGCGTCGGTGCCGTCCTCGCTCGACTCGGCTACCAGTTTCGTCTCTTTCGTTAGTTCCTCGTTTGCTGCGGCCGCCTCTTTCGCGCCGGCGCCGTATCCGCGTAGCACATTCGGCGCCGAGTTGCCGAAACCCTCGAGCGCCTCGGTTGCCTCGACAATGTTCCCAACCATGCCCGCCGTAAATAGGTTCGCGAAAAAACTTTCCTTTAGTTCCTTATTAAGCGGCCCCTGCATCATCTCGATCGTTTTGGCCAGCTTTTCCAATTCCTCGTTTGTTAGCCCTGCGCTATGGATGGAGTCTCGAAACGACGACTCGGAGATCACCCCATATTGAAACGCCTGCGCTTGCATCAATAGAAAACTCTGGTTTACCTCGTGCCCGACGCCTTTCGTTGCCTTGCTGATCTCGTGCAAACCCTCGGCGAATTGTTCTTGGAAACTCGAGATCATGTTATCCCACGCCGCTTGCTGCTGCTGTAGCTGCGTGGTTACAGAGTCGGACAGCTCGACGGAGCCGTAGATCTCGCGCATTTTCTCGGCTGCCTGATTAACTAAAACCGTGCGCTGCTGGTTTTGCGAGAGCCCCATACCGACCAGCCCGAGTCGGCGTTCTTCCTCTTTGAATATCTCCGTGAGGTTTAGCCGTACTTTTAGCGCCTCGAGCCCCTCGCCGGTTAGTTTCACAGACACAGACGAGAGCGACTCGAAAGCAGACACCGCAGAAATGCCGAGAGACTGCGAGGCTTTCGTCGCCAGCTCGGCAAACTGCACGACGTCTTTCATTTTCATCCCAGACGACACGGCCGCCCGGCCGACTCGCATTAAGCTGGTGTCGTCTATGGTAAAGCCAGACGCCTCGCGGAGTTTCTGCAAAAACTCGTCGGCGTGAGGGACGGCGGCCTCGAATGCGGCGCCAATAGCCAGCGAGGCAGCGCCGGCCTTTGCCATTGCGAAACCAGATTGCAGCGCGCCGAATAATTTACCAGCGAGCCCGAGCGCCTGGTTTACGCCAGTAGCCACCACGGCCCACGATTCCTTAAGCCCCGACATTGCGCCGGCCATTTTCTCGGATGATGCCGCCGCGCGGTTTGTGCCTTTAGATATGTCGTCGAGTTGCTCGTTTACGTTTGCGAGTAGCTGGCTAACCTCGTCCTGACCGCTTAGCTTAAGCCGTAGCTCTGCCTCGACTCCCCCGCTTCCCATTGCCATGCTGTCGCGTCCTTTCGTTGTGCTCGTCGACTTGCGTCTCTAAATACCTTACACCCTCGACGATCGCCGCCGTGTAACCATCGGGCCACAAAGGAGGCAATCCGCGCTGCCGATCTCTGTAAATATCAACAATGGCTTGACGCTGTGCGGAGCCAGGCGCGCGGGCCGCGTACCACATTGGGCAACGGTCAAACTCGATCCCGCCGAGCACATACACCGGGCGGGTCGAATCACAGCCTAACTCGCGGCGCAGGGCTGGATCGACTTCGCAGATCGAGCAGTCGTACTGCCCTTTGTCATTCCAGCCTTTCGGGCCGCTTTGCGTCGCGACGAGGTAGAGGCTTTTTTTTGGCGCTCGTCCAAACGTGACAACCGCCAGATCACCAGCGCCAACCATTGCACGGTTGCCCATGGGATTTGCTGCACGCATTCGAGCGACAACGCCTCGACACCCGAAAACATAGCGCGCGAAACCTCGAACCCTTCCCAGTTATCGACGGACACCAGCCCGAGGCGGGCCGTCGTGTAGGACAGGGCGACGTTGTTTTCGCGGCCTAGCTCCGCACATAACGCGATCTCATATTCTGACAGCGGACGCAACTCGAAAAACGTCGGAGGCTCGTCGGTCAAAACCAACGCGCCGACGTCGAGAGCCTCACAGGCGGCGTAATCGTTTAGCGCCTGCGCCGGTGTTTTATCCGCGTCGATAGACGGATCGCCAATCGAGATCAGTCTTACGCGGTCGGTTGTTCTTGTCAGATTAGGTAGCGCCATAGTTGATCCTTTACGTAATAGAGATCCTACAGTCGGTGTTTTGTAGCCCTGTCTCGCCGCCGCCGCCGACGTCCGAGTAATTCTCGCCAGCCGCCAGTTTTACGGTGGTACCGATCCGGCCCTCTTGATCCTCGGCGCTCGGGAATTCGAGTACGTGCGCCTGGCCAAAATAGATCCCGAACATTTGCGAGGCAGACGTGCCGGCAACCATTGAAAATTTAGCCACCGCGTCTGGATTCTCGAACCGCGCCGGCCACTGGTCAAGCTGTCGAAAAACCGAAAACTCGAGCGTCGGTTGACGCTGCACGACACTAAAAGATCCGATCCCCTCGCTGGCGTTCGGGTTGACGTTTTCAACTAGCTCGAGCCCGGCGTCGAAACTCATAGAGGAAACGCGGATCGTCGAGCCGGCCGAGGCGCCGTAAGCAATGCGCGCCGATGTCCACGCCTGCGGGTTTGCATAATTCCACTCGTAAGGCTGAGGCGATCCGCCTGTAGCCTCCGACCAACCAGCAACAGAAAAATCTATTTCCATAGTGATCAATCCTCGCGGTTCCATTTCAATACGCAGCCCGGAAACCTGGCAGCCGACGGCGGTAGTTTCTACGCTCTCGTGATCTGTATATTTCAACGTCCACGAGTTTTTGCCGCCGTCGTTCCAGTCGAGCCCGTCGGTAAGGTATGCCGTAGCGGATCCGAATATCTTATTCCCGGTTGGAGTCGAAACCGCTGTCTGGCTCATAGTCGCCTCGTCGGGCGTGGCGCCTGTATCGATCTCACTCATCCAACCCATTTGACTACCATCGCTCGCCGTATTCCATACGCAGCCCTGTCCTTTCGTAAACTGCGAGAGATCGGTCGCCTTAAACGTGCCAGTCGTTGATCCGGTTTCCGAATCGGTGTAGCCGCCGGCCGTTGCGTTGCCGAGCGCCTGCGCGATAAATTGCGTTACTGGGTTTGTGTAAAATGTCGGGCCGCCAGACGGATCCGAGGTGCTCGACCCGTGGACGTAGACTTTAGCGGTTAGCGTGCCGTTTCGGGCGCCGGCGATCGGCGGTACCGTTGTAAGACCCGATCGCACATACACGTGCTCGATCGCTTCCCATGTTAGCGAGCTGCGGTCGATAGGCTCGACGAGCCGCAGCGGAGACATTGATCCGGTTGCCGCGCTGCCGAACGTGGTTTCGAGTTGGAAATCGAGGGTGCCTAAACCGTAAAGTTTGGGGTTTGTGCTGCTCATTTGAAATGCTCCGTTTTTTCTAAATGCCTGAAATCATTACGTAAAAGTCGGTTGATAAAGCGTGGCGACCATCACCTCGAGTAGCGCCACCTCGCCAGCCATGCCGCCCGGCGAAAAACTGGCAGACGTTACCAGCCGGCGCGACACGCCGTCGGGATAGTAATCGGCGCGCGTTAAAGCGTAGGCGATAGAATCTCGATCCTGAAGTGCTGCCTTTTGTACGGCTTTCGCGCTCGCTCCGAGTTGATACGAGATCGACACAACGGCCGACGTCTCGATCTCTGTCCACTCGGTACGGGTGCCCATGGGGCCGACGAGGGAAAAGTCGCCGTCGACCGTGAGGCAGAAAACCCGAGAGCGGCCGATCGCTCGCAGATCCTCGCCGTCGTAAACTTTGCCGTTATAAACGAAATCGCAGCGCCCCGAAATATCGGTTTCGGCGTCGACCGCTTTAACGCGCGTTATAATGTCCTCGAGCGCGTCGGCGACTGTCATCGGCTAAACCTCACGCTGGCGATCTTTTTGCCGCGCTCGAGCGATCCGACGGCGCCGTCGTTCGATTCGTCGTATGTTCTATTGGTTGCGAGCGCCTCAGTAAGCGCGCGATCTGCGAGCGTCTGCGAGAGATCGAAATACGTTTCTGGGTTGTCTTGAAAATTGCCGGGCAGATTGCGCCCGACCGACGCCCAATTCGAGATCACGCGGCGAGCGATTGCAGGCTTAAAGCTAAATGGATCGATAAACTGATCCAGCTCGAAACCGCGCGCCACGATCGCCGCTTTTATATCATCGGTCGCGCGTGCTATGTCTTGCCGGAAATCCTCGCCGTGTGTCGATTCGCTGGCGTATATATCCGACGCCATATCGGTATATCCTTTAAGCTCTTCGGTCGACAGGATAATCGGCGGCCATACGCGGCGCACAATGTCGAACATGGTCGATGCCAGGCGAGTCTCGCCGCCTAACTCGTACGTCCATTCGACCCGATAGTTGCGCCCGCGCGTATCGCATAGCCCGGCCGCCACGGCGTAGCTGAGCCGGGTACCGACAAACGTCGAGCCGGTGGCGTGCGTGTATTGTACCGGTGTAGAGATCGACGCGCTAACGCCGTCGGTTACAGCGGTAACGCGAACCCATTCGGCTTGTCCGGTTGCGTTCGTTATCAGATACGAGCGCCCCACCTCGATCGATGTCGTGGCCGCGAGGCTAACGTTCGAGGTGGTGCCCGCATACGCGCCGGCGTCGAGCGTGGTATTTACTGCGTCCACGCTCGCCGCCGTTGGCGCCAATAGTTCCGCGCTGCCGGGTTTGTAAAGCGCAATGGTCGCAGATGTCGGCCGACCGTCCAACCCTAAAACGTCGAACGATAAAGTCCCGCCAATATCTACAACCAGAGCGCCAATCATTTAACTAGCACCAGCGGAGCCTACCGCGCCCCTCCAGTCTGTGTAACCGTCACTCTGCACGAGACGATCCACGATCTGAAGATTGTCGCTCTGTGAGTCGACTTGCATCCGCGGGCTGGGGCCTTTTGCCACGTACTTGATAAAACTCGAGCCACCGGCGCCAGGCGCGCCGAGCAAATGCCAGGAGTCGTTATCGGTGATCTCGGGTGAGACTACGACAGTAAGACCCGGCCCGAGCACGTTAACCTGTAAACCCGAGCTGGTGTACTGAGAGCCGGCGATCTGTTTCGCGACCTGCTCGAGAGCGGGCGGCACCACGAGAACGGACGGATTAAAAGGCGCAGGGATACCATGGTGCTGCACCTGATTTCTGGCCACGGCGAACGCTGTGGCGAGTGCGTCGTGGTCTAGATCAAGGTGCAGCGCATTGTCCGCAGTACCAGCCGCAAGCGGATGGTCTGAGGCGTAGAGGAAAGATCCGTCGGGACCGGCGACAGAGTGGCCACCCGTTAGCACGGTAAAAGCCGAGGCGTTCATAAAGTCGCCAGCCGCTAAACCCATTTGCAAAACGATCCGCGCCAGATCGGAGCCGTCCCAGAAATGGGAAGCCAACGCACTGATGAAAATCGAGTTGCTCGCTTCCGTCATTGTAAAGGTTTTATTAAACGTTTCGGCGGCCGAGTTGCCGGCGTAGTCGTTGCCCTCGGTATGCGCCGCATAGGCTGGCACGCCTCCGAAACCTTTCGCTTCAACCGTTAGGGTTGACGCCTCGCGCACGTCGCAGAAAGCGGTAAAGCCGCCGTCCTCGAGCGCCTGGATCATTCCCGAATAAAAAATTTCACTGGCGGCGGGATCGAGTATGTCGCCCCAGTCCGACGTTTTCATAATTGCCATATTGCTCTAGCTCCTATTTGATACCTATCCGAGAGTCGACGGTCGACTCCATTAAATGACGCCCGCCGATCGGCGTGCTTTTCCGTGTCCGTCCGGTACGCCGGGCGTTATGCTCGGCGGCCTTTTGGGCGCGTAGTTTTTGATCCAATTCGAGCGGCCGGCATAATACGATCTCGTTATCCGAGCGGCACGATTCTACATAGACTTGGCTGTCGGGTACTATCATCCAGCCGCGCGCCTTAAGGCTACCGATCCGGCCCTCGCGCGTGGTGCGGTAATAGACGAAAAGATCGGGCCGATAGCCCGGCCCGGCGAACGCTTGCGGGTTTGGCGCGGCGGCGTTGTACTTGTCGATCGAGGGCGGATCGATAATGTCGGGATTATATTCGATACCGTGCTCGATTAGATACGCCTCGATCTCGCTGCGTGGTTGGGCCGCCTGCGGCGCCGCTTTGCTTTTCGTTGCCATTTACTTACCGTCCTTTTTCCAGGGCTGGCTACCGGTATCGAAACCGAATAGCCAACCGAAAGTTTTCCCCACTTGCGACTGTGCGCGCGCGCCGGGATCGACCCGCGCGGCGCGTAGCATTTTCGATTGTTCTGCCGTCCACTCGGAGCCGGCCAGCTTACCCGAGGCGCCAGGCTGTGGCGTCGTAAGGGTCGGCGTGCTGTGGAATAGCTCGGGCCGATCGGCTCGAAACTTATCAAGGTGCGCCCGGCTGTCGTCTGTCAAAAGCCCGACGTCGTTTAGCGCAATGTCTGGCGCGAGCGTGAGGTACAGCGGATCTTTTAGCCCGCCGGCGTAGTGTGCCAGCGTGGCGTTATTCTTAGCCTGCGAGGCTGTGCGCGCTAACTCCTGCGAGAGTTGCTCGGTTGCTGCGCGTTGCTTTTCCATTTCGGCGGCCGCGATTGCTTTGTCGCGTTCCTGCCCGGTCATTTGCGCGAGCTGTAGTTTTTCGAGTTTCGATTCTAACTCCTGCGCCCGCTTGATGCTCTGCGCGTACTTGTCGGCAGATACGCCCGAGGAAAGAGGCACCGACGGCGCCGGGGGGACAGTCGAAGGGATGCCCGGCGCCGCCGGCGCGCCGGGCTCTGCCGGCGTGTTCGGTGGGGTTGTTGCGTGGGTCGTGGTTGGGTCTGTGGTTTGATCTGTCATTGTGTACAGTTATCCTCGTTTTTAGGTTAGTTTGCAAGCATCGATCTATACTTCCGCACAACCTCGGCAAACTCGGCCGGGCTGAGCTGTAGCAAATGCCACGCGGGTTTTTTATCTCGGCGCTTTGTTCGGCCGACGGCTTTCGATTTTATACGGTTCGAGACTTTCTTTTTAACCTTACCTTTGCTGCGCGTGTCGGTGCGCGACGAGCCGGCAAAGTATACGGCGACAGCGTGCTCGATCTGGCGGATTATAAAAATCGTTTCTCGGTTTCCGCCATATTCGCTTTGCATTCGTTGGCGCCCGCGTTTTAGTACCTTCTTGAGCTTGACGATCTTTAGCCCGGGCTGGCGCCATAGCCCGCCCGTCAGAAATCCGTCTTTGATCGCTTTGCGGCCCGAGCGCCGTTTCGCCTGTCCGTAATCGGTATAAAGTAGCCGCGTTTTCCAATTCCAGAAATGCACGCCAATGTTGCCCGTTTTGATCGTCGGATGGTCCTGAGCTACCGACCACGTTTTCTTAGGGTTTCGCGCCAGGCTCGGGACCGGTTTCCCGTCCGCCTGTATTCCGCGATTCTTTACGCGCTTTCGGATTTTCATAAACGCTTCCCGGCCCATGCGTAAAAAGGCGCGTTTATTGGGTAGCTTGATCTCGCGTGTCTTTTTCTGGATCTTGAATTTGAGCAATCAATCCCCCAGCATTTGCGCGGCCAGATCGCTGGTCACACCTAAGAAAGCCTGTAGCATTGCGGCGCCGCTTTTCGGCGTTAGCTCGCCGCGTTTTACGGCGGTAACGATATTAACCGCGCTCTGGATCTGGATGCCGGTATATTCGACAGACGGGATCCCGCCCTCGTCGGCTGGTAGCTGGCCGGCGGTTAGGTTGTCGCGCACTCGCGCCTCGGCTTGCGTGCGGTTCATTTGGTGGCGGGATGCCACCACGTCGACCGGGCTCGAGATCCCGCGCTTAAACTCTAGCTCGTTTTGCTGTGCTTCCTGGTATTGGTCGCGCGGGTAGGTCACATTTGCGACGACCATTTCGAGGCGCGTTTCGTCTCGGTATCTCACGCGCCCCTGTTGCCAGTGGTAATTAGCCACGCGTTTGTGTATGTCCCACGTTTCCCGTAGTGCGGTCATATACATTGGGATCCGTTCCTGCCGTCGCAGCGTTAGCGCGTGCGCCTCCTGCTGCTTTGCCAGGCTCGAGCGGGCGGCGCCGAGAGCCGACCAAATGTCGGCGGGCAGCCCCTCGGTTACTGCGGCAAGCCGTAGTTGATTCTCGATGGTTTCGGTCAATGCCTTTATTTGCCCGGCCGATCCCGGGTTTTTGAAATCGAAAGAAAAATCGCCGGGGCTCTCGTGGCTCGTGATAACGGCGCCCGGGCCGATTACTAAGGCTTCCTCGGAATGATAACCCGAGGCGACGGCAATACTAAAACACTGAAAACGGCACACGTGATCGAGGTCCATCACGGCCGAGGATACCGCCAGCTCATGAGCCAGCCAGCCGGCGCGAGGCTCGTCCCAGAATTCGCCCGGGCATGGATAGCTTGCGCGCCAGATAGCGGCCGGGATCGTCTCGTACCGATTGAGCCCGTCCATAAAAAGCGGGTTGTCTAATAGCCGCCCGTCCTCGGTATGATAAAACATTTCGCCCGGTGTCCAGGTTACAAACTGGCTCGAGTTGTCTTTTTGTGGCAGCTCGAAAGTAATCCAATCGGCCGAGGCGATCGAGGTGGGATCCGAGGCGTTCGTCTCGACGTGCGCCACCTGGTAAGGCGGATATAAACACCACTTGATCCGACCGTTGATCCACGTTGGCTGTACAACCACCGATCGAAACAATACGCACCAGCGATCGAGCTGATACAAAAGCCCGGGCAGATCGCGCGAATCCTCGCGCCATTGCATAACCTCGGGATGATCCTCGGGCAACCGCTCGCCTCTAACCGTTAGGTAAGTCTCGGGCGCGTGGTGGAATGTGCTCGCCAATGTGTTGACCATCATCGGCACCAGCCCGAAAAGCCGGATCCCCGAACCAATGCCGGCCGCTTGTTTTGTCCATTCGCGCGCAACCTGCGGGTGTGTTACCCGGGCGCGTGCTTTGACTAGCTCCATCGCGCCGGTGCCTTGATCTAAAAAGGCGTGTAGATTGGTATGGATCTCGTTTGTGTTCTTGCGACTGGCGAGCCGCGCCTTTCGCAATGAGTCGAGCACCACCTCGCGCGCTTTGCTTTTCCATAATCCGCCCGGTTGCTCTACTGGTTTCAGATCAAAGTATGCCACGTCGTATGCTCCTATGCCGTCGGCTGTGTCTCTGGGATCTTTTTATAGTCTCGATCATATCGTCCAAAATGCCACGCGGCCCAATAGCGGAGCGCGTCGGCGTGGTGGTCGTGCTTTCCTTTGCTCGCCACGTCATCGAACACTGTATACCCGTCTGGCGTTTTCCGCTCTCGCCAGCGGTAGTGCTGCATCGAAGCGAGCATACCACGATCGGTTTTTGTTTGCTGCAAACGAGGCGCAAAGTATAGCCGCCGGTTTCCCTGCCAATCAAGCAACAACCCCTTAAGCACGTCGATCCCTCGGTTGATATTCTGGATAAACTTCCCGCGTGGCGCGTACACGGGTACGCCCTTAGTCCGGCGCCGTAGATCGTTCACCGCCTCCGACGGGTTCGGGTCGGCGTGGATCGCTGTTAGATCGTGGACACTGATGCCCCATTCTTTTGTTTTTTCCTCCACCTGCGCGATTAGGTGCCGGTGTGAAATCTGGTCCTCGGCTATCTCGTCGAACACCACCGATCGCCCGTCCTCGCAAGTCTGGATCCAGATTGCCGCCGGCATGGACGGACCCCAATCGATCGCTACGTATGTTTTGCGCCGGTGCGTGGTGAATTGCCACGACGGATCGAGGCTCGCGATTGCGTCAAATTCGGGATAAACCAGCCCGCCCGAGGTATCGACCAGGCGGCCCATTACCTGCTGGTCGTACTCGGAGGCGCTGATTCCGCAGGCAACCGAATCGAGGTAGCCGTCGGGTAGGTGCACATTGTCAAAACTGGTGCCGCGTATAATGTCGAAATTAGGGTTCCCGCTCGCGCGCTGCTGCGTGAAATGCCCAACCACGCCACCCGGGCCGCGCGGAGTTGTCGCGACTATCCCGTAAAGAATGGGCGACAGCGGATCGCGCCGGCGTTGACATAGCACATTCCAGGCGGCGAGGGATGCCTCGGGTCCGAGTAGCGCGCCCTCGTCGAGCACAAACCCGGCGAGGCTGGCGCCAGCAAAGCGCGACGGATCCGAAAGCGTGGCCACTAGAATGCGCGATCCGTTTATCATTTCGATCTGTCGGTTGCCTGGCGCTGTCCAGCGTCGGCGATCCAAACCGAACCCGTTTAGATTTTTTACGGTGTCCAGAAAGCCGCACAGCTCGGGCCAGATGCTCGAGTCGATTACCCGGAAACTGGGGCCGCCGATTAAATGCAGCGCGCCAGGCCGGCAGCGGAAAACCATCGACACCAGCTCGCGCACGACGGCGTAGGTTTTGCCGCCACCGACGCCCGAAAGGTAAAGCCGGTTTAGTGCCGGGCTTTTATGAAAGGCGCGCTGGCTGGGGTTCGGATTGTATGGCGGCAGAATCAGGCGCACTAATTAACGTCACCGGTGCTGGTTTGCGGATCCCAGTCTGGCCACGGTTCCCACGCTACCGTTATTCGGTCGGGGTGTGTGCCGAGGTTCATTTCGGCTTGTAGCTTACTCGCAGACAGCGCGAGCGTTAGTAGTCTGTTTATAACCGTGGAGGCGTCGCGGATCTCTTTTACTATCTCCGTCGGATCGGCGGCGCTTATATGGTCGCGCAGCGCGTCGGCTAGATATTTCGCCTGCGTCATGGCGACACGGTACACCACGTCGGGTCCTTGCTCGTCGGAGCTGCCGAGTTGCTCGAAAAACTTTCGCGTCTGCGCGTCTGGATAAATCTCTTTTAGCTTACGGCGGACGAATGCGTCGCCGGTTGCCGTGGTGCGTTTCTTTTTCGGCGTGCCGGTCGCGCTTTCCTGCGCCGAGTCGACGGTCGCCTCGTTTAGTTTGCGTTCACTCTTGCGAGCTTGTTTGTAGTCTCTTTTTTTCGCCACTGGTTCCGCAGCCTCTACCCGTCCGCCGATGGTGCCGGCCTATTCGTACCACTGGGACGGTTCCAGAGTAGGCGACTTTTCGGTTTTGTGCAAAAATTTTGGCATTTTGGGGGG
>Ga0098040_1000170_pt1 | contig 31082 bp, 36 predicted proteins | sample 7_EtaG_FD_75065 | JGI IMG/M metagenome (GOLD analysis project Ga0098040, IMG submission 75065) | Marine viral communities from the Subarctic Pacific Ocean - 7_ETSP_OMZ_AT15161 metaG | ecosystem: Environmental > Aquatic > Marine > Oceanic | place: Pacific Ocean | collected 2015-01-08
CATAATCAGCATCCTTAAATCGTTTTTGTGTACCTAAAACGGACCATTCTCGTTCTTGTAACTTCTGAAGTACTTCTTCATTTACGGATTCTTCAGAACAACACTCTTTACCTTCTTTACAATTACCACAACAATCTTTACCACCTTCTAACTTAGCTTTACGTTTTATTAATTCTTTTGCAATCATTCTAAAAATTAACGCAGCCCCACTAGATAATCTTTCATCCGCCATCTGTTTATATATTTTTACTAATTTTTTTGTAGGTGTTTTTGGAATCTGAGAACCTGCCATAATTTCATTTACAGATTCACTTTTAACTTTATTTCCTAACAATTTTTTCCAATCATCCGCTTTTAGTGAGATTGAATTTACTCGTATATTACCATAATTTACATTATCCCAATCTCTAACACCACTAGCACCAATAACTTTAGCGGCCTTTTTCCTGAAATCATTTGGGATTATATCTTTTCCAAATCTAGCCACTCTTACATCAATCCAGGGATTATGATTAGCTTGTTTTATAACTTTAACTCTTAATGGTACTTTAAAAAGTTTTTGTAAATAGGGTTTTAATTTTCTTGCATACTTCGGATATTGTGCCCATTCATCTCTTGAAATAGCTTCTTTCTTTAACCTACTCTTTTCGGCTCTACCACGATTAGTTGATTCTTTTTCAAATCCCACTATCTTTCCCCCTTTATGTGAAGCATCTTTACCATCCCCATTACCATAAGTTCCTTTTTTTCTATTATACTGATTTAACTCAGCTCTATATTTCTTTGCTTTAGTTGATGACTGAAATTTCTTATACTCAGCTTTATAATCCCTTTTCTTTTCTTCGTCTACGGATTCTTCTTCCTTTTCCCACTTCTTTGCCATTTCAGGTTCGTTTGCATGCATCCATTTTCTCTGTTTTTCAGACTTGAAAGGCATTATTATAATCCTCTAGCTTTTCTAATTTTCATAGATTTTCTACGTTTCTTCAAAATTTTTCCCATTTTACGTTTTCTTTTAATTGCCGCTCTTTTTGCTCCTCTTCTCTTTCTAAACTTTTCAGCACCACTTACTCTTGCACAAGTTTTTTTAGCAGCTATATATTTTTTCCCTCTAGGACAAATTACCTTATATCTAGCTTTCTTACCTCTAATAACTCGTTTTCTCTTTAACTCTGAAAGAAATGCTCTCATCAAATGTGACATTTCACTATCATCGTTTATAATATCTTCTGTTATTTCCTCAAAAAACCCATCTTCATAGGCTTCTCTAATAACTTCTCGTAATTGTGCTTTAGTTATTTTCATTATTATTTATTTTCCTCAAGCCATTCTGAATTATGATCACAAATGCCTTTCAAAGTTTCCATAGCTTTAATGAATTTATTTACATGCCCCTTCTTTACATTCTCCAAAGCATCCGATACAGGTAATTTACTCAATTCACCTATCATACCCATAATCTTTTCATTAACAACACCGACAGCCTTCATTATATGTTGTCTTTCACGTAAACCCATTGCTTTTTCTTTAAACTTTCCCTGATGTGTAGCATATTCTTGTTTAAATTTGCTAACATCACTTTTGAACCCATAATTTTTCTCTTTAATTTCAGCCTCTTTACTTTCAGTAAGACTCTGTAATTCTTCTTTAATGATTTCTTTTATTTGTTCTTTGGAAATTGTTAAATTCATTTTTTTCCTTTTCATAGTACCCTTTCTACCTATCTTGCTCTTTAATAAAGCCAATAATTTATCATTTTTTTCTTTATCTAGATCAAAAGTTAGTTCCATTCCTGGTTTATCGTCTGGAAGTTGAGGAGTTATTGTCTTAATCTTTACCTTTTTAATACCAGCCTTTTTAGTCATTGGTAATATTGTTCTTTTAATAAACGCCATATTACCTTTTATAGTTTGTTGCATATCATTACTCCTTACAGTTTCATATATTTAGCAAAATCTTTAGCACCTGCTATATATCCCAACATTTCTTTTTTATCAATACCTTTAAAATATCCACTTTTCATTACTAGTCTTAATATAGCGGCGGCATTTTTATTTTTATTTTTCATTACCAATCCCTGCAATATATCTGCTTGGTCTTTATCTAAAATACCCATTCCGCCTTCTTTAATTAAATCTTTTAACTTAATCATTTTGCTCTCTTTTTTAGCTTTCTTTTTCTTTTTATCATCTAACTCTTTACCACTTCGTCCATGTGAATGTTGAGATTCATCTACAGGTTTCAAATGTTTAACACTTACATTTTCATAAACCCTACTTCCAAATTTTATATTAACAAATTCTACTTTACCATCTTCTGTAAGTGAATGCCAAATTACTTCACCTACACCTTCATTCTTATACTTGGGAGACCCCCAAGTTGCGTGATGAAATCATGTATGTTGTATTGATTTGTTATATTTATCCATTAAATAGTTTCAACCTCGTGTATATAATTCATCCAATATTCTAATGTATAAAATTCACCCTCAGGACTTTCATCGGATTCTGCATTTTTTATCCAAGACTTTTCTTGTGATTCTGCCCATGCATCTAATTCTTTTTGAGTACAAAACTCTCTATCATCATCTTCAAGCTTAAAATACTTCTTATAACCACCTGCTAAAGCTAAATCTACTTCAAAATAATCGTTCCACCAAGGATCTGGTATTCCATGATTATTTTCATATTCACTTTTTGCAGGATCTTCATTCCATTCATCTCTAGCTAGTTGATACTTGTCTGGATCCATACCATGAACCGATTCGAATTCTTTTGCTTCTTCGGCTTGTTTTGCAGCTTCTGCTTCTGATAATTCAACTACTTCTATAGGTTCATCTTCAGAATCTTCTACTGTTGGTAATGCTTCTTCAACCATTATTAACTCCTCTTATATTTTCAATTTCTATTTTTAAAAATCCATTCGTCCATTCATAATTATATCCCATAAAGATTCCTGATCCTGTACCCATCATACCACTAACACAATGACTACATATTCCTGGAACAGGTATCCATGTAGTATATTTATCTACCATTTTGCCATTTTTAAAAAATGATTCTTCTCTCTTATTTCCATCCTCATACCAAGAAGTAACTTTTCCATCATTAACATTGTTTTTCCAAGTTTGTGTTTGTTTTAAATTACCATTAGGCCACCAACCTTTAGATACTCCATCAGCTCTTTTTCCATCTTTATATTCCCATTCATATCTAAGATTTCCATTTGGCCAGTATGCCTGAAATAATCCATCTGGGGATTCATCAGTCGATTCAAAAAATGGTGTATGATAATCTGCAGACACTTTCTCGCCGCCCAAATCGCTTCTTTCCAAATACTTAAGTTCTTCATAGCAATTACATTCATGATTTTCACACCCACATACTTCTAAGTATTTCATAAAAATTTTATATTACTATTTATCTTATTCCTCTTCACCATTGTCATCAGATTCATCTTCATCATCAGAATCAAGCGACATCCAAGTTTCTAAAGTATAAAAGTTTTTCTCCTCTGGATCTATAAACCAAGATTGATCTTGTGCTTTTGCCCACTCGTCTAATTCTTCTTGAGTGCAAAAATCGCCATCATCTGCAGATTTAATTCCATACTTCTTATATCCACCTGCTAAAGCTAAATCTACTTCAAAATAATCGTTCCACCATGGCTCTGGTATATCATGATTATTTTCATATTCGCTTTCAGTAGGATCTGATAACCAAACATCTCTGGTTTGTTGATATTTTACTGGATTTATACCATGTATAGACTCAAACACTTTATCTTCTTCAACTTTAATAGCTTTTTCTTCATCTGATAATTCAACTTCTGCTACTTCCAATATTTCTTCTACTTTTACTTCTTCAGCCATTATTAACTCCTATTGTTAACTAAAATTTCACTTTCCTTTAAAAGAATCAATAGCCCTAAAAATTGGCATCTGATTCTTCAATTTCTTAATTTTTGATTCAACCCTACTAAATTCTTTTTGAACATTTACTAAATCTTTATATAATTTATTTAAAAGTTTATATTCTTTATCCCCCTTCATTCCTTCTCTTTCCATCAAACTTAACATTTCAACTAAAGAATTAACAAGTAAATGCTGTCTATGTGAATTAGTTGGTACAGCATTAAACATATCATAATGCATATCCAACTGTCTGCGTTGCCAATCAAAATTTGGATTTTTACTTTCAGTTATTAATTTTTTTAATTTAATCATTTTATTTTCCACTATGTTTAATTTCAGTTTCTAAAAATCCCTTTAGTACCGCTCTTTTGTATAATGCTGAATGTGCTTTTTCTACATCCCCCTTACGAACATATTTAGACACTTCATTAACAAACCTCTGAATACTTTTTTGCATTTGTTTTCTAGTCATTACACCATATCCAGGTATTTGAACTTTAGCATCCAAAGGAGTCTCTACACCTTTCTTTGGCATAGCTATTTGAGCTTCCTTTAAATTTCTAAGTAATGACTTTAAACTGATCACTTCAAAGGTGTCCAATTTTGTGGATTACTATATCGTGATTTATAATACCACTTTTTATCTTTTACAGACCAAATATATCCATATTCTTCACCACTATTAAATTTTACCGCATCTCTATTTTTCCAAGTTTTTGAAAAATTACCTTTCTCACCTCTATCTCTACCATAAAATACTGTTTGTCCTTTTACTGGGTCAGAAAATGAATGATCTTTTGCTCCTCTAATATCCTTATCAATTGAAGAAATACCTTGTTTACCAAGTTTTACTAACTGTTTTACTTTTCCTACATTTGTATAATGTTTTTTCAGCATTTTACCAGCATGTTCTGGATATCCATCCCAATGCCCATAAACAGAAGCTATTTTACCATTTGGCGCTTCAATTCCAACCAACCAACGAGTAGATTCGTTTATCAATGATTTAACTTCTTCTTTTATAATTTCTTTAAGTTGTGATTTAGTTATTTTCATAGGAACTTCCTCTTTATATAATGATTTCCATTTATCACCTATCTTTTCCATAACATTAAAAATACTATTACTTTTATGCTCATATGCTATAGCTATAATATTTTCACCCAATTTTTTATATTGTTTTATAGTATATGGGTTTTTATACGGATGATCAAACTCCGAATCTTCCCTTTTGTTATATACACGAAATTTATCCGATTGTATATCTACACCAGATTTCATAAAAAACTCCCATTAATGATAAGTACTCTATGTATAAATATATATAATATCTATTTTACTTTATTTTTAAATACATTCTGTGTTGATAAATCAATACTATTGTGAGATCCACCCGAATCTTCATTTTCTTTTGGAGTATGTTTCATTAAAATCAACCCTCTAGCAGCATCTTCTGGTGTCATATACATATTATACCCAATTAATCCAAATTCATCCTTTTCATATGGAATTGGATTATGTCGTCCTTCATATCTCATCATCTTAAACCACTCTACAGATTCTTTATTATTGGTTAAAATCATCCCACCTTTACCAATCGGAACTCTTTTCTTTATCTGAAATGATACAACTTGAAAACCATCATCCGCTTCATACATTCCTTCTGTCCATCTTGTTGCACCATCATATATATTCGTTGGTTTTAATTGATATACTCCACTCCACTCTACATTTTCAAATTTAATAGAACATCCTGTATTTATTATAGTCATTGGAACGCTACCATAAGTTCTTGATGGTATAACAACTTCTCCATCATACCCTATATATTTAAGACACAAAAACAATCCATCAGTACAATTATCAAGTGCTACTCCATATTTACATCCTGCAAAATCAGCAACTTCTTGTTCAAACATTTCAACTACATCCCAGGGGTCTTTCCAATCATAACCATACTCTCTCACTTGATCTAGTTCTGGCCGTTGGAATTCTTTTGGTATCTTACCTATTGGCCATATTTTATAACTCATTGACTAACCCCATATGTTATTGGAAATGAATTTCTAAAATTACTCATATCCTTATTTACTATTATTTTATATCCAACAATTAATTCTTTAATTCCGTCATCCAAAGAATATTTTGGTTTCCATCCAATTTTTTCTATTTTTTCATTACTTACAATATAATCTCTTTTGTCAGGGTCTTCATAATAATCCGAATAGGTAACTGCAAATTCAGGAATAAATTCTTTTATTTTTTCTACCAACTGTGCCTTACTTAAATTTGAATCACTCAATCCTACATTATAAATTTCTCCAGTATTCTTATCTAAATTATTTATCATAAATTCAAAAGTATAAGCCACATCTCTAATATGAACGTAATTTCTTATAAAATTTTTCTCAAAAACTGTTAAATATTTATCCGTTAAAGCTTTATAAACAAATTCGTTTACAAGTAAATCTAATCTCATTCTGGGTGATAGTCCAAAAACTGTAGCCAATCTTAATCCTATACCGTTCCCACTATCCATTATAACTTTTTCAGCATCCACTTTAGTCTGCCCATAATGACTAACTGGGTTTAATGGCGAATCTTCAGTACAATAAACCCCATCTTCACCAACTCCATATCCACTATTTGAATTAGGAAAAATTATTCTCTGATTGCTACTACTATTATCAGAAATAAACTTTATTTGTTCATAATTAACTTGAGTTGCAAGATCTCTATCTCTCTCACATGCTGGAAATCCTACTATGGCTGCTAATGGTATAATTACATCAACTTCTTTAATATATTTTATTAAATTTTCTCTATCCCTAACATCGGAATGTATAAAATCAAAATTTGTATTATTACATAAATCTAGTAATGTTAATTGTTTATAAATTAAGTTATCATATACTATTACTTCATATCCTTTATTTAATAATACTGGTACTAAAATTGAACCTAAATATCCTGCTCCGCCTGTTACTAATATTTTCATTTTAACTCACTATCTTTTGTAATGAAGTATCTATAAATTTTATTATATTAAATTTTCTAAAAACTTCTTGATTATATTTAATTGTATCAATACACGAATCAAATTTAAATGAATTTTGTTTACTATTATCACACATTCTTTTTACTTCCCCCAAAATACATTCCAACCTCTCACGATCATCCTCTATAAGATCATAAGATTCATCAAAAATATTTGAAAACGTTTTAAATCCAAAAGATTTAAAAAGCCCTAAGCATCCAGGAGACCCCCAAATAAGAAATGGATGAAAAAGAGCTGTTTTTAATGTTTTTTCAGTTATTCTTGGTCCCCCATCAATAGACGTTTCATTTACTAAACTAAAATACGTACTTTGATGGTGATTCTTAGTTGGAGCAAAATTAAAATCATGTACTGGCTCATTTTCATTAAAATCTAAATAAGTAGGTATATACTTATAAATCTCATCCAATTTCTTTCTATTCCTAGAATCTATTACAAACTTATCATACAATTCAGCCATTTTATCTTTTGCTTCCTCTAAGTTGCCCCAATATGAACTTTGATCACACCTCATACTATATAAAAAATTATCTAATAAATTTCTATCTAACAACTCGCTCATCATAAAAAGTCTATGTGGTGTTAAATAATGATTATAACTTAAAAATATTTTCTCAAATTGGTCACCACCATGTCCACCTTCCTTCAAAGTAAAATAAGAAGTTTTAAATTCTGAATAATCTATATTTTGAACTAAAAGACATTTAGACCACTTCTTCCACAATGTATCCATAGAAAACTGCATCCAATATGCATAATAAAACATTTCTCTACAAAATGGAGTATAATACTTTTCTTTATCACCATATTGATTGACCATAAAAAATAAATTATCAATATTATAACCTAACTCATTAGCTGCTATTCTTATAAGTTCAACAGTAGTTCCGTCTGTCTGTTCTACTTTTCTATCAACTATAACTTTAAAATTATGTGGCGGATATGTATATTCCTTTTTTGGAAAATATTTTTTAATTTCATCTTTTAATTTACGACTTTCATCAGGGTGTATATTAGTAGTAAGTGGTTCTGCATGAACAAACCATAAAGTATGTGGCGCATCTACTTTCTGATTATAATTTAAAAATCCAACCTCTGAACTACTTTCACTATCTGCAATTATAAATTTATATTTATCAAATTTTTCGTGATCTAAAATTATCTTTTGTGTAAATAAAATATTCAATCCATTTCCGAATGATTTGCCGTCTTTAAATTCAATTAAAGAATTTTCGGGATTTCTTTCTGCCCCATCTAAAATATGTTTTATAGAATGTACAGTTTCCAAAAAATTCCTATAAACAGATTCATCGTTATAGTAATCTTTCAAATTTGGATCTATATCAGTTACAAAGTTCATTATTCTTCCACAAATTTTGGTTTATGTACTATTGATCGTTCTTCCCACGATTCACCCCGAGGTCCTACTCCCATGGCAAGCTGAGGATCATAACTATATCTACTCCAACTTAGCAAACAAGCTACCATATCTGGGTCTTCCAAAACTAAATCTTTCATAAACTTATGGAGTCTTTTCCTCATATCTAGAATTTTATCATAATCAATATTCATTTCTTTTGCTCTTTGTTCATCTCCCCAAAAAATTGGAGCACTAGTTCCCAATCCATGATGATAAATAATAGCAGAATAATCTGATCCTTCTAAAGACTTATCTGGATGTTGACCAAAAACCAAATAAAAATAATCATGGTATTTAAATCTATTCATTAAATTCATAATAGTATATGTATATCCACTATCCTCTTCAAATATATGTCTCATTTTACTTCCCCCTTCCATATATGAATTATCCCAATCAAGATCTGGTATCCAACTTCCATTTATTTCTTTCCAAAATTTATAAGTAGTAACAAAAAAATTATGAATAGGTGTATATCCCCATTCAAACTTTTTTATATGTGGAATAATAAAATCTACCTTAAATAATTCTACATCTACATATCCACTCCAATTTCCTACAAACACTGTATCAGAATCACAGAATATTATAACATCATCATCTTTAACAGTTCCAGATTTTACAACCCTATCTAATAAAGCATCCCATAAAGCAAGCCACGTATTTTCATCTTTATATACCTTCCTATGATTTTCTAATATTTCCATAGCTTCATTTTTCATAATAGTTTCAATTTCATCATGTTCCTTAATAATCTTTTCAAAAGCTTCATCAGTATCACCATCGTGATAATCAACTCCCAAATGAACCTGATAATCCAACATAGCATGTTTTTTTGCCTGTTTTAGCCATACTGGCAACCACTCTAAACCGTGATGTAAAGTTAGTACGTGTATCATAATTTAATCTCCCATAGTTTTTTGTAATTTTATATAAAAATCATTTTTCACAAATGATGTAAAATCTCCCCAAAAATTATTATAATTATCTAATAATCTTGGAAAAATATCTTTTCTCAATTTTTCTAACTGTTTAATAGTATTATCTTTTAAAAAATCATCTAAAACATTACATAAATTATCAAAACGTAAATTACCATGATGCTGACCATCATACTTGTGACAGGGTGCGCTGGGTACACCCTGCGCGTCTACACCACCAAAATACTCTGGAAAAACATCAAATCCCCTTTCCGATAAATATCTAATAGATTCTGGAGCTCCTAAAATAACAACTGGATGTAAATTAAAAATAGGTTTCCATGTTTTTTCTGTTAAATACCTAGACTCAACAGCCCCTGATGACACATAAGACCCGTGCTCTGTTGGATTTCCTTCCTCATCTACAGTATCTTTTATCCGTATATCAAATCTAAAATTTGATTCTGTAACTATAGAAAAGAAACTACTATTATAATGATTATGATTAATTGGAAAATACGCCCAATTATCATCAAAATTAGTATAATCCAAAGTTAAATCTGGTGGAAATGAAACATATCCATCTTTCACATATTGTTTTTCTAATAGCCAATCCACCAACTTTTTTCTATGATCTTTATATAGCCTATTATAACAAATATATTTTTTTGTCAATTTTTGATTTTTCTTATTTTCAATTTGGTCTGGTGTTAATTTCCAAATATCTCTCTCGTACATAAATGAATTTGCTGTAAAATTTTGTGAAAAGCAATTAATAGAATGTAACCTATCTGATTCATTTATCTCTTCATCATTTTTCCAAGAGTGAATAACATCTAACTGATAATTAGAATCAGTATACCATACATTAGTAGGATCTATACCTATCCTTTCTAAATGATAAACAAGATATTGCTCTAAATATAAAACAGTATCTTTTAATCTTGCAGAATATTCTTCAAATCCATAATTAAGTAATAATTTAGATTTACCACTTCTTAGTTTATTTAAAACATTATTCGGAATAACATCTAAAAAAGTTTTTCTCGTATCTACTAAATCTAATATTAAATCTTCCGTATTGAACTTCCATAGCTCATCAATTGATAATCCAATAGAATTAGCAAAACATTTTACTGTAACTGGATATATAAAATTATCCTCTAATTTACTATCTACATATTGATACAAATCAGAATTTAAAAATTCTCCTATTGCAAATCCAGCATCACAAGGAAACTTTCCCTCAAATTCAAAATCAATACAATTATCGATAGGTTTATCACCATTAAATTTATCTATTCCAATTTTCATTTATTAAATACCCTTAATAAAGTTTCTTTAGATGTTTTGCCAGTATCAATATCACTTTTAATATCTCCCACATTATAATAAAACTTTCCATACTTTATTTTTTTATTATACAAATTTGCTACTTCTCCCATAGTAATAATCTCTCTAGATTTTAAAAAATAATTCCCTTTTAAATCTAATTGAATAGCATTAAATACATCTTCATAAAGAATAGCATCATTTACAGAATCAGATGTTAAAGTTATATCTTTACCATCTACTATTTTAGAAAAAGTATTATACTTCATATTATCTCCCAATAAACACGATGGTCTCAAAATACAATAATTTTCACAATTTTCTTCTATAATATGCTCAGATATTTTTTTAAAAATTGCATATGGCGTTTTATGATAAGGAGCAATATGAGAACTAGAAATATAAACAAATTTTTTATGTGGTATTTTAACCAATGTAGATGTTAATTCAATATTATCTATATAAGACTTTTTAGTTACTTTTTGTAAAGAATCTAAATCTGAATTAAATGCACAATGGATAATCAAATCTACTCCACTTTTTTGTACTTTAGTTGTAAGTGGGTTTTCTCTAGTAACACAAATTGGATCTTCAATCTCTTTTTTTAAAAAAGAACCTAATCCACCATTAGTTCCAGTTATTAATATTGTTCTATAATTCATAATTTTTAATCGTATTAGCAATTAATTTCCAATTTCGACCACTTTTTACTAGTTTATCACACACTTTTCTATTATGAACTAAAACTTCTAAACTATTAATATAACGATCATGTAATTCTTCTATTGGTAATTCTGATAACCTTTTTATTTCATCTTCTAATGTTTTACTTCTCTTAGTCCATTCTTTAATTTTATCGTATGATTCGTCTATAATTCCATTAAACGTTTCAAATCCAAATTGTTTTAAATGAGTAAGTGTCCCATGTGAAGATACATAAATACTAAATTGATAATTTACCAGTGGTCTAAACGTTTTTTCTGTTAGTACTCCAACTGGTCTTTGATGGCTATCTTTCCTATTTTCAAACCTGTAAGAAGAACTTTCTGTCACAATATTAATATATGAATTTTCATATAAATAACTTATTCCATGATCAAATTCCTCATCTATCATTATTGGATTTTTATAACCTTTTTCAATTATTTTTTTTAAATCGCGGCTTTTACCGTGTGATAAACCTTCAGGTGTATTATTTAATTTATCTTCAAAAATATTAATAAATTTTTTATTAGTCTCCAAATATTTACTACGAATTTCCATTGGATTGTATTGTATTACATCATTATTTTGAAAAGAGAAAAAGCTTTTATCTCTAGAAATATTTCCCATATAAAGAAAATCAGCTAACCATTCTCTATGATCGCAATAATGTGCGTTAAGAGATAAAAAATGTTTCGGTCTTAAATGTACTCTTGGTCGCTCCAATGCGGGTTGGGTTGAGTTATACTCACCTTCCTGAAGTGATTTCGAACCTAATGGTGGAGTAAATGATATCCAATTTGAATAAAGTGTTTCGTAAACATTAATTTTATTTTTAATATTTTCAAATCTACTTTCATAAAATTCTGGTAATAAAAAATTAGCCTGTATTAAATGTACTTTTTTAGTATCTATATTATATTTATCACATTCGTCATGTAAGCATTCAAAAAATTTCATATACGTTTCTTTATGATGATGTATATCGCATTCATCATCTTGCATCACCAAAGACCAACCTTCACTAAACTTTTTACTATATTTTAAAAATACTTCCTGTAACGTTGAATTATCCCCAACTTCAATTTTATCCCAAAAGATTTTATTTTCATCTAAAATATAATTGTTCTTATGAAGAATTATGTCTTGATCCCGTTCAAGAACTATTTTTTTATAATCTAATCTCAACCTTATCAGCCCTTCCTTTAGTAAAATTAGTACCACTTTCAATATAGGTTATAATCAAACTTCTTCGCCATCTATTATAAGTTATATTATCTCCAGATCCATGTATAAGATATCCACCAATTCCTACACAATCACCACGTTTCAATGTAAGATATTTCTTACTTAAATTATCTGGTATTTTGCACTCCTTCCCTCTATCAAACATTGCTCGCCCACTACTTGGATTTGTTTTTAATCTTTCTTCATCAACTTCAATCGGCAATAAATCTAATTCATTTGAACCGTCCACTGCCCATAACCCACCATTATCCTTATCCACATTATCTAAAGCAATCCAAAAATTTATACCTTTGTTTTTTTCTATATGGTTATAAAACGCATCCTGATGAGCATCTCTACCTAAACTTCCTGGAGGTTTATAATACATCCAACTAGATATAAATGAAATTTTATCTGTTTGTAAAGCTTCTTTAACACTACTTAAAATATTTTTCGAGCTTATAATATTAAAAATATTTGTAGATTCTTTATGTGGTTCAGGTATAATTTCTGAATCTATTCCATATCTATTAAAAAACATTTCAAATTCTTTTTCAAGTATACGTAATTGATTATCATCAATCAAATTTCTGGCAATAAAATACCCACTATTCAATAATTCACTACGCAACTTCATTTTATTTTTGGGTGCTCTATTATCTAATAAATCACGTGCATCTTTTTCATTTTTCATTTTATTCTCCTATGTTATAATTGAACAGATTAAATCTCCGCTACTATTCCTTTATCATAAACGAATTTCACCAAAATATCTGCTATATGTTGTTGTGCTTCATCACTAGGGTGATTACAATTTGTCCATTTCAAATCACTTTCATATGTTAATCTAGAAATTGATTTATTATAATAAAAATCTTCATTCCTAATTTCATTAGAATACTTTTCAAATTTATCATCATTAATTTTTAAATGATCCGTAAGTTGTCTAAATGTTAAATGTTCCATTGGGTCCGATTTATGATATGGGTATGTAAAATGAAAATTTAACTTGCATGATTCACAAAATAAAAACGGTATATTATTATATTCTAAAAAACTTTTTAATAGTAATTGATTTAATAATGTATCATGTAACGACTTATACTCATTCACAAAATTATAATAATAATCCAACCACCAATCTGCTGAAGGTATAATATTATTCTTATCTGGTGGTTTAGTATCTGTTGTTAAATTTTCAAAATCGCATGCCAAATTCAATATATTATCTTTAGATTCATTATCTACAAAAAATGAATTTAAATTTTGATACTCTCCCTTATAAAATAATTCCATTCTTTCTAAATGCGACCAACAAACTACAACTACCAAATCTTTATTTCCATTTTCTACCACATAATCTATACAATTCCGTACTATATTTTTATTAGAACATCCAGGTCTAGATTTATTAACCCATTGAAAATTCATCTTTTCAGCCATGTGTCCTGTAAAAGATTTTTCTTCTGGTGGTATTAATCCACTACCAAAAGAAAATGAATCTCCTACTGATAATAAAGTTTTATTTTTCATTTAAATACCACTCCATAGTTTCTTCTAGACCATCGTCTATATTCATTAAATTTTTAAATCCATAAGAATATGTTCTTGTCATATCCATTAATCTTTTTGAATCACCACTTGGTTTTGTTTTATCAAATTCAATTCCACATTCAAATCTTGCCGCTATACTTGATGCAATTTGTGCTATACTAACTCCATTTCCACTACCAAGATTAAGTGGTTCTGTAATTTGATTCTCTACTGCAAATATCATTCCTCTCGCCACATCTCGAGAATGAACAAAATCTCTAATTGGAGTTCCATCGCCCCATACACTTATAGTTCCACCTACTCCTGCATCTTTAGCCTTTTTTATTAAAGATGGAATTACCATAGACCACTCACCAAAATTATCATAAGGTCCATAAACATTTGCTGGTCTAACAATTGAACATTTATTCCAATCATATTGTTTCATATAAGCTTCAACATTCAACTCTCCCACTCTTTTTGCCCATCCAGCATACCAATCATTTTCTGATGGAAATGTTTTCCACACATCATCTTCTACAAATACTTCTGCTGGATGATATACTCCAACTGAACTCGTATATAAAAACCATTCCACACCTGCATTATATGCCGCTTCTACCATATTGGCATTAAACTGAATCATAGGTACACTAAATGATGCAGGGGATTCCATACACCTAATAGGAGAACCTTTTATTCCAGCAAGATGAAATACTATATCTTGTCCTTCACAAACATCCTTACAATCTTTTCTATCTCTTAAATCAACATTTGGTAAATCTGCTACTGTTATATTAGCTGAAGTTGTATCATATAATAATTCAACTAATTGTCGCCCTATCATACCATTACCACCTGTTACTAATACATTTTTATTATCAAAGTTCATAGTTACTTCCTATTTTTTCATAAATTGTTTCTGCCATCAATTTGTGAGCTATTATATCTGGATGACCATCCTCTGTAATTCCGCCACTGTATTTGCCGCCCATATCAACATCGCTATCTCTTAACCAGTCATCCCACGATTTCATAAATTTATATGGATGAATAAAATTATTATTTTTTGTTAATTTAATTATAATCCTCATTAAATAATCTTCTAAAGTTCTACTTTTTAACCCTTTACCGTTTGCAGTTGGTGTATTTACTGGATATTGTATTTGATAATTTTTATCTATAACCTTATCAAATAAGTCGGATAAATGTAATATACCATCAAAAAAGTAAAAATTTGAATATATACTCGACATCATATTCAATTTAGAAAATAATTCATACAACCTATTTTCATAATGTGCTCCAAAATCTTTTAAAATATCTTTGTTTCTTTTAATTTCGATGCCAGCACCATTATTAAATGGTTTCAAAATTGAAACCCTCTCAGGCATTGTTAATTGTATAACACATATTACTTCACTCGGATTTATTTTTTGAAACTCCATAAATAACTCAAACTCTCTTAAACTTTTATCGTTCCCTTGTCCATTATGACAGTATTGTATAAGCTCTAAATTTAATTTTTCTGCCAAAATATTGCCCCATCTTTTTTTTAATTGTAACTCAATATTATTATTTTTACTATCATATTTCAAATTATTATCAAAAAATTGTAATCCTTCGCCAACTGTAAAACTACATCCACTTGTAAACAAGTATTTAGGCTTCATTACAAACCTCAGCTACTACATCAATATCTTCTAAATCCATATCAGGGTGGGTTGGAACAATAAAACCCCTTTCATAAATTTTATTAGCAATCTCACCAGTAAACTCACCATATCTTGATATCCAATATGGGTGTCTACCAAGATTTCCATGAGACCATATTCTAGTTTCTATTCCATTTTGTTTACAATTATCAACTACAGCTTTTCTATGCTCTTTAGACTCAGCTAATATTCCTATATGTAAACTTACAGGTACAGCTCTTTTCCAATCTTGAAATTCAAACCTATTACTCATTTTTTGAGTATATCTTATATGATTTTGACTTCTCTTTAAAAATATTTCTTCTGCTTTATCAACTTGTCCCAATCCTATAAAGGCTTGTAAATCTGTAGGCCTGACATTAAATCCTGGCTCTAAAAATATAAATGGATAATTCTCATCACTTTCATATTCATCTTTTGGCAAATCTTTAACCCAACCATGACTTCTTAATTTTAATAATTGCTCATACATTAATTTATCATCTAAATTTATAAACCCCCCTTCAATACTTGACAATTGGTGTCCAAAATAAAAAGAAAAACTAGACATATCCCCTACAACTCCTAGATATTCTCCATTACCATATTGAGCTCCTACAGACTGACAACAATCTTCCAATACTTGACACCCATATTTATCTTTTAAAAATAATATATCTTTCCTATTATGAGGTACCCCTAAAACATGAACTAAAATAAATCCATCTACTATATCTTTTTTCAAATAATCTTCTACAATATTTAAATCTATTCCAAAATTAATAGGATTGGAATCTACCATTATAGGTTCTATTCCAAATTGTATAAACGGACTTATAGTAGTAATCCAACCACAAGAAGGAACTAAAAACTTTTTATGTTTCAATTTTCCAGTGTTCAATAAAGAATACGCCATTAATAAATTTGCTGAAGAACCACTATTAACATAAACTGAATATTTAGTTCCTATAAAATCTGCCCACTTTTGTTCAAATTGTCTAGTTAAATTACCCATCGTCAAACGAGGCATATCATCTAACCACTCTATTAAATTATCAATATCTTTTCTATCTATTGTATCACTAGCTAATGGATATTTATACGTCATTTATTATCTCCTCTATATCGGGTAGTAATTCTTCTGCCCATAATTTATTATATTTTGCGTTTGGATGCCCATCATCCTCAGATACCCAAAAATCCAGAACACCGTTTGTTGTTTTATTTCTATTAACGCTCAAACAAAATTCTTCATAAGATGTATGATCTCCAGTATAAAAATATTTAATGTCAATTAAATTGTTTATATAATTACCACTCCAGTTTAGATCCCCCATTAAATTTTTCTGTACCGTAGATTCATATTTCCTATCCTTTAAATTAATTGATTTTAATACGGAAAGTTTATCACTCCAATCTATTCTAGAATTAAATGGACTATTTCGTGGTAACATTTTTTCGTTTCTATAATCCAAGCATGAAGTTTGTGCATTATAAAATAAATGTGGAGCTCCAATTGATTTAAAAACCGATTGTAATAAAATAATATTTTGTAATGTTTTCATTACTATCATTTCTTCCGTAAAAAAATGAATCAAATAATTTTTCCAAAAAGTTTTACCTATTTCTGTATACTCGGCAAAAGAATCCTGTTCTAATTCTTCTCCCCCATCTAAAAAAGTAATTAAATCATTCCCACACTGTAAAAACATATTTTTAGTTTTAAAATATAATTCAAATCTTTCTAATGGACAAATTCCAATAAGAAAAAAAGTTTCATCTACCTTATTTTCATTTCCAGCCAACCAATTTAATGTAGTTCTTATTATTCTCTCATTAGAACCAGCTATCATAGCATAATTATAATCTTCCCATCCATAATGTTTTGCCAATATAGCAGAGTGTCGCTCATTTTTTATATCAGATAATCCAAATCCTTGCGTAAAGCTAGCTCCATTAGTATACAAGTATTTTATATTACTCATAATATCTTTTCCTTTATAAAATCAACAATTAAATCTGAAAATATATTATTAGTAATACTAGATGGATGACCATCCCATTTTATCCATTCAGTATCCCTTCCTATCATATTAGACGGCGTTGGAACTTTTCCTTTATATACTTTGTCAGCAATACAGTTAGTTAAATCTTTTTTTGCATAAAACTTATCTACATCAATTAAATCTAATAAATCCTTATATAATTTAACAGAATTCTCAAATTTACCATAACTTCTCTGTACTCGTGTATTTTTTAATGGTTCACTTATATCATCAACACTAGGTATATCCCATATTTTCCCCAACGCATCAACGAAAGCATATTTAAAATTATTAACTTTTAAAAAATTCTGCAAATTAATTACACTATTTAGTGTATTTAATTCCAAACTTATCGGTTGCACAAAATATTTTTCATATCTATCCAAAATATGCACATGATATCTACCAGATGTTGTAGGTGAAAACCAATTATTAACAAAATATTGATTTTCGAAAGCTTCCAAAAATTCAGTTCTATGTGGATTAGACCATTGTATGTAAAACAAAGTTTCATTAGCTTTTTCTTTATTGTTTAAAATCCACTCAACTGTAGTCCTAACAATACAATCATTTGACTTTCCAGCCTGTCCAATATTATATTCTTTCAATCCTAATTTATTTGCTATCATAGTTGGCATTCTATTTTTATGGGCATATTTAATTTGTAGACTTTTGGGATATTTTACTTTCCAATCTGATACTTCCTCGAACGACTTACATCCTTTTTGTATAGCCAATTCATGTTCTAATCCAGTTCCTTCAACCCAGCTACATCCATTTGTTAAAATATACTTCAAATCAACTCTCCTCATCCAAAAGCTCAGGACCACCTATAAGAGTTTCCTTAAAATTAGTATTTGAAAATTCTTCATCCTCTATACTAGCAATACTATACTTAACCTGTCCTAGACTATCATGTAAATCGTATACATTTTTAGAACTCATATTTAGTATCACGGAACAATGAAAAACCAAATCTGCATGAAATGTTCCTAAATTATCCATAAATTTTGCATCACGTTCAACACACTCCCCTGAATGAAATCCAGTAAAATACAACTCTCTTATTTCTTTTTTAATAAGCCATTTAGTTAAAGAATCATACGACTTAAATTTATTTTTATTTTCAAAATACTTATCTACCCAACCAAAATACGTGCATTCAGGACCAACAGGTACGTTACTATCTTGTTGTGATACTAAAAACACTACCTCTATTCCTTTTTTTATTTGATATTGTAAAAATGGAACTAAAAATTCCTTTGAAAATAACTCATCATATTTATATTGAAATAATGAAGTTTTATTCACACCTGAAATTAAATCTTTAATATTATCTGGATTATAAATTGGATCTGTTACTACTATTACTTTATTATTTTTCATTATAAAAATCTCCCCATTCAATTAATAATGTAGAACAATCTGTTTCATATGCTTCCTCAAATTCAGGAAATATTTGTTCTGGTTCATTTAACAACACCACATTAACCTCATGTAATATATGTTTAAATGGTTCGGTATAATTGTTTGTATGTTGAATACCACCATTTAAAGGATTTGTTGAACCAATAGAAGTTCTCATTATAACTCTTGGTTTAAATGTATTTTCTGTCATATGTTGCATTTTATCCAAATGATTTACTAATGAGTCCATACATCTCATAAAAAAATCAAATCTTGGAAAACAACTAATAGGAACTAAACCTTCCAACGCCATACCTGTACTCATTCCCATTTGTATTTCTTCAAATACAGGTAATTCAAGTCTTTTTTCTTCAGGTAATGTATTCAATGTATTATAAATTGCATTGCCACTATAAGAAACTGATTGTCCCATGAAGATTGTATCTTCCTTTTCACTCAACCATTCCATACTTCTTATTATTTCATCTTTATATTTCATTAGAATAGCACCCAATTCCCTGTTCCGTGATGTGGATAATCACTTTTATATTTATAATAAATTACATCACTTGGTATATCTTGTTTTCCACCCCAAGTTTCATCAACTGGTGTATTTGTAGAAAGGTTATTATCCTCAACGACAAACTGAATTGGTAACTCAAAGTTCTTAGCGTATTTATATGACTCGTGAAATATTCCACTTTCAAAAGTCATATCTCCAATAAAACACCACACCTTTCTTTCATTATCTCTGTAATAATTTTTATTTAAAGTGTCATCTTGTTTCATTTTAAGTGCTTTTGCCGCTCCAAGTGCGATTGGTATAATTCCACCAACTATTGCAGATGAATAAAATTTAGGATTTGCTGAATACACACTCATACTTTTACCACGAACAATCATATCCATAAGTGTATCTCTTGGAATACCATGCAATAATGCGTGATAGTGATTTCTCCAACTACTAAATACCCAATCATCTTTACCAACTTGTTTAAATATTTCTATAAGCTGGTCTTCATTATTAGAGCTCAAATGAACAGGTGCTGTAATCTCACCTGCTTCATATCTCTCTTTTACTTCTGTTTCGAAATCTATTAAATATTGTTTATCCATTTTGTTAATTCTCCATAAATATTATCATCAAAATAATGTATATTATTAATTAATTTTTTATGATTATTGATTAATTTTCCTTTCACCTCTTTAAAAATTTCGTCCATTTCTTCTAAAGACTTTTCACTCAATTTTTTAACTTCATTTAAAATAGTATTTAACCTTTCAGTATCCGATTCTATATTATCATAATTCTCATCTACTACCTCTGGAAAAGTTTCAAATCCTAATCGATTCAATACTTTTAAAGTATTACTTGGTGCAATAATAATGAATGGTTTAAATGAAATAATTGTTTTCCATATTTTTTCACATAAAAAAACAAACTTATATTCTTCATCATCAATAAAGTCAAAATGTGAAAAACTTACTATATCAAAATATGAATTAAAATATAAAGAAAGATTTATATCTCCCCCAGATCCACTATATCTATTTAACTTATCAATATTTTTCGGTAATAACTTAAAAAAATCTACCGATTCATATTCATCCCAATATACACCTTTCCACTGATCAATTTCTCCATAAAAATCATTAAAAGACCAATCACAGTATTTTAATAAATTTTTTTTATGCATTTTATACGCAAAATCTATTCTATGTTTATGTGCGCTACCATTTAAAAATAAAAAATGTTTTTGGCGTTTAAAATTTAATTGATTATTAAAAATAGGTAATAAATGTTTAGTTATAGATCTTTGAACAGTAGTATCTGCCAAACATAAAGTTGAATAAAATTTAAATGGTATTTTATCTTTTACTTCATTATTAATAATGTGGTCACTAAAAACAACTCGTAAATTATCACTTCCAAATTTACTTGAAATACTACATAATTCTTTATAATGTATAGACTTTTCAAGTGGAAATAACTTATCTGAATAATAAAAAATTAAAACACAATTATTATTACTATAATCTTCAATAATTCTATTATATAATTCCCCATCATATGGATTATTAGCCTTATCTTTAATAATAACAACACCTACATATTTTCCATTTTCATTACCTACATTTTTATATAAATTATATAATTTTTCTAAAAATAATTTTCCACCAGGTAAATTATATATCTTATCAATAACATTATCTTTACAATACTGTAAATTATTATTATCACAAAAATAAAATCTTAATAAAGTAGAAAAATCGTTCACTTATCTCTCCAATTTAATATAGGATTATCTATTGGCCAGTTTATTCCAATTCTTTCATCATTCCATTTCAAACACTTATTTTGATCCATCCAATCAACATAATCTCCTGAATAAGATTGTGAATAATAAAACAAACATTCTTCACTCAAACACAAATGAGCATTTGCAAAATCGGGTGGAACTAAAACACTTAAATGGTTTCTTTCTGAAATTATATAACTTTCCCATTTAAGATAATTTGCCGAATCTGGTCTATTATCAACTACAACCAAATATATTTCTCCCCACACACAAGTAATATGTTTCCAAGTCACACTATCTCCGTGTAATCCACGAAGAACATTTTTACGTGAACGAGTAAATTTAGAAATTTTCCATTCATGCCCATCTGGTAAAACTTCATTATTTTTTTCCCAATATGTCCACATTTCACCTCGATAATCAAACCACGGATCAGGTTTAAGTATTTTTACTTCTGGAAAAACTTCAGAAGTTTTTATTTTTGTTTTAAAACTCATATTTTATTATCCTCAATGTACTTATAAATTACATTTGCCCACTCCTTATGGCCATCTTCTGTGGGATGCCCTCTTTCATAAAAATAATCATTACCTAAAGATTTTAGAAATTTAAATTGATTTAAATCTTTATACATTTTTGGAACTTTATCCCATAATTGAATTAAAGAATAATAATTTTCTGGATAATCGTACTCTAAATTTTCAATATCAGTCTGACGTTCTTCAAGACTCTTATCTATTGTTTCAAGTATTTTTTTATTCAACTCAATATCCCAATTCCAAAAACTATTATAAAACAAATGCCTAATATTATTAGACTTCAAAAAATGGTGTAAAGTAATAAGTTGATTAAAAATTTTTACATACGAATACCTAATATCTGTAAAATTTAGAACTAATTCAGATTCTTCTAACTTTTTCTTTTCATCTGGAAATCCCCACTTATCTCCGTCCCAATTTCTTTTTTGATTATATATTCCAGTTTTATGATCAATATATTCAAATCTAGTAGGTGATGTCCACCCAACTAAAACAAATATATCTTTAACCGTTATATTACCCAATGATTCACACCATACTTTTTCACCATTTAAAAATCTTATAGTATCTCTAATACATACTCTATATATTCTATCATTAGATATTCCAGTAGTAGCAGTATTGAACTCTATTAAATTCATTTTATCAGCTAACAATTTAGTAAGCCTGTCATCCTCAATATTTTTCAACTCAGCTCCCCACACATTAGAATCTCCTATTGCATATAAAATATTCATTTATAAAACACCCCGCCAATAATTTAATAGATCCTCACATATTTCTTCTAAACCTTTTGTTGGTTTCCATCCAGTAGCTTCTCTAAACTTAGTGCTATCAGGTACTTGTAATGTAATATCAGTTGGTCTCATTCTTTCATGATCTGGTAATTTTACAAATACATCTGGATTTTTAGATTTAGAAATCAACATATCTAATGCATTTTCTACTGTACAAGTATCATCGCCAGATATATTATAAATCTCTCCATACTCACACTTATCTACTGCTACCCAATAAGCATGAACTGCATCATTTATATGATTATAAGTTCTAACTGAATCTAAATTACCATGATATATAATCGAATCCTCAAGCTTCCAACTAGCTATTATACCAAAACCTTTTTTCTTTTCATGTTTTACTATTTGATGAGCAAATGATGATAGTGCAAACTGTTTACCCCGCCTAGGTCCCTCGTGTGAAAACATACGAGTAATAATAATTTTCATATCAAATGCTTTATGATAATATTGTGAAATTAAATCATGTCCTACTTTTGATATTGAGTATGGATTTGCTGCTCTAATTGGATTTGTTTCTTTAATTGGAATTTCATCTTTAGTAGGATTACCATAGACTTCAGAAGAAGATACGCTAACTATAACTGGATTGCTTTCACCATTTTGTTTTGATATCCTTAATTCTTCCATCAAATTAGTTGTTCCAATAATATTTGTAGTTAATGTTGATATTGGAGTTGAAAAACTAGATTCTGGAAAACTTTGAGCTGCAAAATGATAAACTACATCTGGTTTAGATTTTTTTATAGCATTATTAAGACTGCCTCGTTCAAGCAAATCAGCTTCTAAATATTTAATTTGTGGGTGTTGTAATAAATGTAAAATATTATCTTCTTTACTTCTCCACCGCCTTATAGCAAATATTTTTACATCTGGAACATTTTTTATTAGATAGTCTGCCATATGACTACCTACGAAACCTGTTATTCCTGTTATTAAAACTTGCATAAAAAAATCCTCAAATGAGGACACTATTTAAAGTGCCTCCGTGTTTATAGTCCATGTAAATGTGGTCGGTTAGGTCTTTGGGTTTTTATACCCCCTGTTAGCACCACAGGACTTTTCAGCCAAAACGTAAATTCAAAATTACTTGTAATGGCTTTCAGTTTCCTATTATATAAATATAAAACCATTTATATTTTATTTATAATTTTTCTTAAATTAATTAGAGATACCCGTTCCTATTTTCATTATAATTTTAGTTTCAGCATAACTTTTATAAGAAATTGATTTTCCATCTTTATAAATTTCTTCACACACCTTCTGTCCGTTTTCTTGCCAATAAGTATATAATCCATTTAATTCCCCATCCTTCCAAGTCCATATATGTTTTATTTGACCATTAGGCCACCATCCTTTAGACTCTCCATCCGCTCTTTTTCCATCTTTGTAATACCATTCATATCTTAAGCCGTCACCTTCATCTGGATCTAATGTTGCACCACCTCTATGTGTACTTTGTACATCCTTCCAGTAAACTCTAAATAACCCATTTTCTGGCTGATTTTTTTCAATCCAATGTATTGCTCTGCTCCCACTTGTTATTTCACTCATTTTATAATCCAGCTAAATATGTATAAATATTTTTATGATCTACATACTTACGATCCAAAAGAATATTCCAATTATGTACCAATACATCATCGTAAATATCCCAATACCAATCGTGAATTTCTTCTATTGGTTTAGCAACAAATTGTTTTACTGATTCATACACAGCTATAACTCTATCTTCCCAATTTTCAACCTCGTCATAACTTTCATCTATAAACGGACTAAAAGTTTTAAATCCAATATTTCTTAATTCTTTCAATGCTCCACTACTAGCCAATACAATAAACGGTAACAACATAGAAGTTGCTAAATACGTTTTTTCTGTAAAAAATAAAGAATCATCTGAACAAGTTGACTCATTTACCACATCCAAATATACTTTATTAAAAGTTTTTGGATATTGAAACCCAGGCCATATATCATATTGTTTATTAATAATATCACTATCTACAAATATAGGCGCCATTGATTTTAATTTTTGTGGATAATCACCTAATAATTCTATATATTTTTTATTTTGTATAACTTCTTCAGGATTATCCCAACCTAATAATCCACCCATTTCAAAAACTGGACCTACACTAACCAAACCTTCATTTCCAATCCAATTTTCTTTTAAAAATAAAGAAGCTAAAAATGGTCTATGAGCTTTACCCATATTTCTATTAAAACTTAAAAATTTATATGGTCTTAATTTATTTTTTGTTTTTCTTACTTTATCAGGAGTATTTATTCCCTGATCAAATCTTTTATCTATAGATTTTCCATCATATCCTTGCTCTCTCCAACCTTCAACATATTCATTAGAAATTCTAGTCATCTGTTCCAACAAATGATCTGTAGTAACTAAATGTAATTTCTCTTTAATCAAATTTGGTAATTTTTTCTGTAATCTATTCAATACTAATTTCATTTTATAATTTGCACATACAAAAATTACCTGTTTAGGTGAAATCTTATATTTTATTAATTTTTCATATAAATTAATAATATCTTGACTATCTACATGACCCTCTTGCATATATGTTATTACAATAAAACATTGTCCATCATCAACCTTTTCCTTTATCAAATTAGGTAAATATTTTAAAAATGAATGTGAAAATCTTTTATCTTCAACTGGCAATCCTAAATAATGCTCCAATCCTGCGTGTGGTTCTATTAGATAAAAAAATTTCATATTTCTATCTTTAAAAAAATCTACTTCCACTTTATGAATATATGGTAGAGCAGGATCTATATAAAAAAATGGAGAATCTGGAGAAACAGCTTCTCCTAAATTTCTACCACAATTAGCCTCTCCTAAATGATCAAATGCAAAATATAATAAATTCATTTTTTATCTTCTTTAAGTGATCTTTCCCATGCTGGATAGCAACTATAACTATAATCCTCTACATAATCAACATAATTCTCTTGATACCACTCTACTGTTTCTTTCATTCCTTCTTCAAAAGTATATTTAGGTTCAAACCCAAGTTCTTTTTGTATTCTTTCGGTTGAACAAGAACGAAATGGAATTGTTGTTGGTTTTGAATTATCCCACTCCACTTTTGGATTTTTATCAGTAACCTTCAAGATAGTATCTACTATATCACCAATAGTTACAGTTGAACCATATCCTAGATTATATGGTCTCATCGACTCACCTTTTTCTAATACCAACAATGCCCCATCTATTACATCTTTAACATAAAGAAAATCTCTTACTACATCAGGACTTCCCCAAACTACCAATGGATCTTCACCACTCAACACTCGTTTAATAAGTGCTGGAATTACATGACAAGTTTCTAAATTAAAGTTATCGTGTGGCCCGAATATTGCAGTTCCTCTTGTTAATGCAATTTTCATATCTGAAAAATGTGAACAATGTTCCATAACTTTTTCTCTATATCTTCTCATCCATCCATAACCATAATATGAAATAAATGGTTCATCATCCCAATACTCATCTTCTGTGATTGGATATCGTCTGTCGGGATAACCAGTTGAACTATTTAGGTCTAAAAATCCCTTTACATTAGATTTATAAGAAGCTTCTAATGCATTTGTAATTACATTTAACTGATTAAGTGCAATTTTAAAATCTGTCGCAACGTCCGATGGATGACAAATTTTTCCAGCACTATGAATAACATAATCTGCTCCCTCAACAAGTTTCATACAATCATCAAAATTGTATAAATCTATATTTTCTAATACTTCTATTCTATCATCTTGGATTTTAAGATTATTTTTATGTATGTGAGTTTTAATATTAGCTCCTATATCTAACAAATAATTTATATAATGTGTACCTATAAACCCACTTCCACCTGTAATAACTACTTTTTTATTCTTAAAAAAATCACTCATAAAAAAACTCCTTAATTGTATTTAAATTTGTATCATCTAATATATGTAAGCATTCTTCAAAGTGTATACTATTATGTAACAATTTTTCTGTAGAATCCCAATATAACTTATCTATCTCAATACGAGATTTGTTCATCAATTTATCCAATTCAACTTTAATTGCAGACATTCTTTTTTTACCATCTACTATCTTATCATATTCCTCATTAAATATATTATTAAATGTCTTAAATCCAAGTTTTTTTAGCAATTCTAATGTATTAGGTTGCCCAATTATCAAAAAGGGTTTTCTAATCACTAACGATTTCCAAATTTTCTCATCAATATATACAGTATTTTCTATATCATCTGGATACTCATTATCAACAAACCAAGATTGTGTTATTATATCTATATATGAATTAAAATATAATAATAAATTTATATAAGATGTATTATAATTTTCTTTATCTGGATCCAATCCTCTACTATTTTCTTTCTTATCCAACACTAATGGTAATTTATCAAATAATTTTCGTATTTCTGGATGATATTCTGCATAGTAGTTACTATAATCAGCATCAGTATCAAAAAACTCTATATTCCTTGCCAGTTCTAAAACTCCTCCTGATTCCATAGTTATTTCTTGATTAAACATTGAATTCCAAGAAACATCTCCAAACTTTAAATAATTCTTTCTATATAAATACCACAATAAAACTGACCTATGTGGTTTACACCTGCCATTAAAAGACAAAAAATGCTTATTCCTCAAATATTCCATGCTTTCATTGAATAAAAAATCAAAAAATTGCCTTAATCTTTTTTGTTCATTTAAAACCGCATCTGCCATTACATAATTATTATCATACAAATATGAAAAAGTTCTGCTACCCCTCATAATAAAATCTGGAATAAATAATAAAACATCCTTTTTATCAAGTCCTTTTTCTTTAACATATTCATCCAATAATCTATATGCAGAAGGTAAACTATCTACAAAATAAACTACTAGTTTTGCCTCTTTATTTTTAACCTCATCTATAATTTTATCATCAAATCCAATTAACATAGGATTAGTTTCATTTGAATTTACAATATAAAAATAAACTTTATTAGAACAATTTAACAAATCTTTATCATTTTTTATAGCATATAAAACTGATTTTCCACCTGGAAAATGTTCTATTTTTTCAACAAAACTTTCAATGTTCCATTTATCTTTACCAAATAAAAAATTTACACTCAAAACTTACTCCAAACATCACTAATAAATTTACCAAATTTCATATGTTGTTTTTCTACAAATTTAAAAAAATGTTTATGATTATGTAACAAAGTATTTTCCAATTTTAAATATAACTCATCTAATAACTCAATTGGCATATTACAAATCCTATCAATTTCCTTTTGAAATACTTTTTTGCGTTCTTCATATGTTGGTAAACTATCATAAGATTCATCTATAAATGGTTGAAAAGTTTTAAATCCATTTTCTCTCAAAAATTTTAAAGAATTTCTTACTCCTATTATTATAAATGGTTGGTATGAAACCATTGATTTCCATACTTTTTCAGTTATCCATATTTTTCCGTTTTTTTCATAACCACTTGGTCCCCAATTAGTTTCACATGCAATATTCAAATAAGAATTAAAATGTGGTATAGGATTTAAATAATCTTGAGGTCCATCACTATCCTTTAAATCTGATGAAGTTCTTATATACTTCAAAATACCTTCACAGTTTTCATATTCTTTAACAAAATCAAAACCTAACCAGTCAAAATCTGGATTTTGATTCATAAAATCAGTAGTTTCGTCTCCCGCAAACCATGACGTTATACCCTTATTCATTAAATTCTTTGAATTTAAAAATAATAATAATTCAATTCTATGTTCTTTAACATTATTACAATGTGCCAAATAATGGTACGGTCTTAAATAATTTTTACACACGTCGTAAATTGGTTTTAAATTATCCAATTTTCTAGCTCGCATATCATCATACATCAAAATAGCAGTCCAATTCAAAATATTACATTCAAATGGAAAATCATCAAATACTTTATAAGATTCCCTCAACATATCTTCTGCAAAAACCATTTTAACTTTATCTAAAGAAATTTCTTTATTATTTAAAAAATTAATTATATATTGAAAGCGTTCTGTATTTTTATCTAAGTCAGATGGAAATATATCCGACTGAAAAAATATTATTTTACAATTATCTCCACGTAACAAATCATAATATTTTTCTTCCAATTGGTTTAATGATATATCGATATGCTGAACATCGCAAAATATAATACACTTAATACTTTTTTCTACTACCTCATCATATGTAACAAAATTATAACGAAACAGTTTACGAACATTTTCAGGAAAATATTTCCATCTGATATATGCATCAAATTCTTCCTTGCCCCAGTTTCTTAATTTTTTACCACAATCTGGACCCACTATATTTGATAAAAAAATTAAATTAGGGTGATTCATTTTCTAAATCCTTTTCAATCTCACCAGATATTGATATAATTTCTTCTTCAGTTAATTTATAAAAATGATTAAAATTATGTATTAAGATATCTTTTAAAGACCAATACCAATCATGTAATTCTTTATGAGTCATATTACATAACTTTTTTACATTACTATACGCCATTTCACACCTCACCCGTGAATTAATATCTTCGCCATGTAAAAATTTCATCGGTTCAGAATCATACGATTCATCTATATATGGTTCAAAAGTTTTAAACCCCCACTCCTTTAACTTTCTCAAAATACCAGGATTGCCTACATTTATAAAAGGTTTAAAAGTTAATATTGGTTTCCAAGTTTTTTCTGTAATAAGTACTCCAGATCCTGTATCATTATACGTAGTTTCTGTTACTACTTCGAAATAAGAATTAAATTGGGATAAAACAAATGGAATTTGGGTTGCATACTCAAAATCTTCTTGCAATTCTATAAAAGAATCATCAGAATAAATTAGATACTCATCATCAATATATTTTTGTAATTGTGTCCAATGAGCTAAATCTTCTCTTTTAGCGGACGGGAAAAAAGATACTATACCCTTTTCAATTATATTTTCTTTTTTTAAATATTCAAATAAATTTACTCTTATATTACTAATACTACTATTAAAACTAGTAAAATACTTTAATCTCTTTTGTGTTTCAGTATTTTTAAATAAAAATTCTAACATATCCTTATTTTCAGTCAAATCCAATAATGTCTGGTCATTCAATAAAAAAGCATTCCATAATCTATAAGTTATATTTTTAGAATCAATCATTTTTTCAAAATTTTTAAACATCTGATTATACCTAGCACTTGATGTAATATCAACATCATCTTTATTAACTTTTTCAGATAACGCATCATAAATATATAATCTATTTAAATCTACATTAGCTTCTTCAAAAATTTTAATCATTTTATCAATATCTTTATACAATTCCATACAAAAATCTGGTATAAACAAATATAATAAAGCTTTTTTGTTTCTCAAATCTTTATTTATTTTTTTACCCACCCTATCTTTAGAAGTAAATAACTGTACAATATCCTCAAATAAAAATGATACTCTAGGTTTTATAACCACTGCATAATTATCTTTAGTATTAATAAAATCTTTCTCATTAATTAGGTATGGTTCTTCATTTAATATTATAAATCTAGAAGAAGGTGCTGTAAGAGCTATAAAGTCTTCAGTTATACCAAAACTAAATATTTTAGTAGATACTCTATCTTTTATATCTAATAACTCTTTACTAAATTCCAGTTTCATTTAAAATACTTTTACCCCGTATTGTTTACTAAAAGCCACACCATCAATATAACTATTCACTATTGGTTGACCTTTTATATTTAAACTTGTGTTTAATACCATAGGACACCCTGTTTTCTCATAAAACTCCTTAATAAGTTTATAATAACCTGGATTATCTTCTTTACTTACTGTTTGTACTCGTGAAGTATTATCTATATGACATATTGCAGGATATTTATCTGGAAATTTACAAGGTGCTGTAAATTGCATAAACTGAGACTTCTTAACTGGCATGTCAAATATCTCGTGAGCGTATTCCTCTAATACAGATGGAGCAAATGGACGAAACTTTTGTCTGTGTTTTATCTCATTCACTTTATCTTTAATTTTCTTACCACGTGGGTCTGCTAACAAACTTCTATTCCCTAATGCTCGAGGACCGAACTCTGCCCTTCCGTTTGCCACACCAACGATATTTCCTTGTAACAATTCATTTAATACTTTCTTTCTCGGATAACGACCA
>Ga0098040_1000171_pt1 | contig 31054 bp, 38 predicted proteins | sample 7_EtaG_FD_75065 | JGI IMG/M metagenome (GOLD analysis project Ga0098040, IMG submission 75065) | Marine viral communities from the Subarctic Pacific Ocean - 7_ETSP_OMZ_AT15161 metaG | ecosystem: Environmental > Aquatic > Marine > Oceanic | place: Pacific Ocean | collected 2015-01-08
TCATAGAGTCTTGATTCCTCTTGGAAGCGAGCTTCATCTTCTGCGTCTGTTCTTGTTTTGCGTTCAGCTGAAGTCTCAACAGGTTCATCTCTCATCCATTCCCATTCTTTATAGGCTCTTGGATCTTCTTCTTGAAGAATGTCTAAGAGATCGTCTACTCGTTCAGCATCCTTTTCATTAATAGGATAAGGAGCTGCTTTATCTCCTTTCTCTGGATATAAATAATCATCAATCTTTCTCAGAAGTTTGTCATAAGTTGGATCTTCAAAACTCCTGATGAAGTCAGACAGATCTGCCATCTCATCAGGTTCAAAGTCGAGTCTCCGTTTTACAAAGTCTTCGTCAAAAACTGAACCATGAATAACATTAAATTCTTGAGCTGCTTCATTAATTTGAATACCTATATTTAAGAATCCTTGTTTTATTCTTTCAACTTGTGCTGGATCAAAATATGTTTCGAGTGAATACTTTCTAAGCTTTTTATTATTTCTACCCTTCAAGTAATCATTGAATATTTTTTCAGTATTATGTGGGCCTATTCTTGCATGAATTTCAATCCATAACTCTTTAAAGAAGATCCCTATTTCTTGAACAAGTCTTCTAAATGTTCCTTTTGGTGCAAAATCAACTGGCGTATAATCAAGCATAAAATGATCTGTTAGCATCTCTGCGAAATATTCATCTACATCTGCAAATCTATAATTTCCCTTTGTATATCCTGTGCCAGATAAGAACTCTGTGAACTCTGTATAAGCAAGACTATGATCCTTTATCTTCGTTATTTCTTTTATTGTTTTCTCTGAAATCTCTCCTGTTGCTTTTACTTCTGCGTTAGCTATTGTTTGCTGTTCTTTCATCAGTTCCTTCATCTTCTTCATATCTGAAGGCGTCCCATCTTCCTCCCAATACTTAAGTTTTTTCTTCATACTTCTCTCATATTTTGCTCTTTGATTCTTCCACTCTTTGAAGTATCTCTTTATATCTGAGGCAGGTAAATATCTCGATAAACTATGCCATAGTTCATGTATCATTGTTTCATCAAATCTGCCTGTCTTTATTACGTTTGATCTAATTTCTATTAATTTTCTATTGAAACTAAATTGTCCAGGTGCTCCGATTTTACTATTAAAACTAAAGGCAACATCATCAAACATGTGACGACCAATAGTATCTATAAATTCTTCAACACTTTCTCTGTCTGCACGAGTGAACCCTTGTTTGCCTACTTGATCTTTAAGTCGTTTAATTATTTTTTCTGCACTTCTATAGTTTGAAAGAGTAATGCCTTTAGCTTCTCCGATAGGAACAGTTGCTTTAGGAATATTTGTTTTTAACTTTTCAATAATCTGACTAATAGATCGACCTTCTATTACTTGTGCTGCAATTACTTCATCTGTTTTCCCTTCTTTACCATAGAAATAAGGAAGATCACCTGACTCAATTCCATCAGCAAGATCCTTCGCTCTTTGCATAAAAGCATTTCTATATAAATCTGCATCAGAAGCATCTGCTGCTGCAAGAGGTCTACCTTCTTGGTCATACCAGTTCTTATCGTCAACACGCATCTCGCCTGTATCTTTAGCTCCAGCAACAGCTTCTCTTTCTTGTAATTGTCTAAGAATATCTTCATCGTCAGCAGTAATATCAAAAGTCTCACCACTTGGTTCTTCTATTTGTCTACTTGGTGGTAAAGGTGCATCTGTAACTTCAGTTGTTAATTCTGTTAGTCGAGCTTGTAATGATTTATTTCTTCTATTCCATTTATCCCATCTTCTATAAGCAGGAGTCCATTTCCCATCTTTCCCTCTAGCTTGACCTTTACCTGGCTTTGGTGGCTCTGGGCCTAGTTCATCTATTTGTTGTCTGATTGATTGAAGATCACCTTCTACTTTGACTTTCCTTTCTTTAATGAAGTCAACTCTTTTAACTGGTTTGTCTAGTGATTCTCTTGTTTTCTTCCAAGCAGCTTCTCTCCATTCTGGAGATTTATGTGCAAAGGCTTGGTCGAATTTTCTTCTATCTGTTTGTGTTATCTGTTTATTTCGTCTATCTAATACTCTTCGATCTGTTAGGGCAGTCTGAATTTCAGGAACCTTCTCTAATGCTGCTCCTGCTTCTATTGCTTTGTCTCTATTCTTAGACCATAGTGGATTTGGTTTTCCATTTAATGTCTTAGGAGTATTCAAAAAAGTATTTAATTTAATTCTTGAATCAATTACTTTTACTGCTGATGCTGTAGAGATAGCTCCACCAATTCCAAGATCAATAAAGCCTCCTTCTAACGCATTTTTAAAACGACCTTTTAATCCTTCATCTTCTGGATTAGTTGCAAGCTGATTAACAAGAGGAATATGTTGAACATTATTAAACCAATTATTGCTATTAGCAGCTAAGTCATATAGGCGACCTTCATATTGATCGAATCCAGCAAAGTCTATTAATGCTGCTCTAGGACTTGTTGCTGTTGCTGTCTTGATTCCAAACTTCGTAACATCTTGCAGAGTCCTTGGAGCAACAGGAGATTTTCCTACTGTTTTAAGAATCCCTCCTTTTAATTGTTGTGACTTAGCTCCTGCATAAGCAAGTGGCTTTGCTAAAGGAGTTGCTTTTAATCCCCAGTTTGCAATGCGTAATGCCTTACTGAGCATCACCCATTCAAGACCAAACTGAAGTATTCCTGTTCCTATATCTTCAACTATTCCACTACTTTCTAATGGCTTTGGCTTCCAATCACCTAGTCCGAGTATTGGCTTATCAGGCTCTGCAAAGGAAGTTCCAACTGAAGCATCAATCCACGGAGTAGCTGCTGCAATATCTCTAATTGTGTCGCTACCTTCCTGAACAGCATTAATTCCTGCATTAACAAACATGCGAGGAACAGCTTTTGCTGTACCTATTGCAGCTTCCTTAATATCAAAAGGTTCAGCATTTTCTCTAGCTTCTGTTATTTCTCTACGCTGCTGGTCAGCTGACGACTCAGTTCTATCTACCCATTCATATTTTTCCTCCTTAGTCTCAGGATCAATAACAAGTTGATACGACATTAGCTCTACGCAATATTAGACCTTCCGCCTATGGTACTGGAATCTTTGTTCTTAGGCACTTCTTTTACTGGTAAAGGAGGTAAGTATTGAAGTATTGAACTAGCTGCTTCTTCTTTTGTTATTGTTCCATCTCCGTTTTTATCTAGGCCACTGTTCTGGTCATATCTAGTGTTTGGTTTTTCTTTTGTTCCTTTAGTAAATAGGACATAATCATTTGGTTTCCCTGCTGCTACTGGGAAAAGAATTGACATATAAACATCTTTAAAATCATCTCCTGGTCTTGTCCATCTCTTCAGATGTTTAGCAACTAATTCAAGTTGTTCTACTCTTGTCATATTGGCTGCTTCTTCAGTTGTTACTCCCCATTCTTTTAGAGTGTCTGGCATGAATTGAATCAATCCAACAGCACCTGAGCCTGATTCTTTAGTTCCATCTTTACCTATATTGTATTGCCCAGGATCATAAGTACCACCTGTTTCAAATCCCATTACTGCCCATAAATAATTAACTGGAATATCTAAATCAGAAGATAGTTTTTCAACTGCTGATACAAATTCTTTGTCGTCAGTTACATCTTTAGGCAATGTATAGCTACCTGTTTCTATTCCTTCTGGATATAACTCTGTGTTGTCAGATGGATCTATTCGAGGTGGTGGCGTTGGCTCTTTCTTTAGTACCCCTGTTAAATCTGTTGATGCTACTAATGTTCCTCTATCTAATATTGAAGAGCTTACTTCATTATTTTTTTTTGCACCTTCAAATTGGAATTGGTCATTACGTTCATCAGGGAAAACTCTATCTAAACGCTCATAGAATTTTGCACTGAGAGGACGGTTATGTAGTTTTGCTTGAAGTGTAAAATATTCTTTAGGCGACATGTCTTTGCTGATTCGACTAAGAATAGCTTTTGTCTCTGGGCCATAGACTAAAGCTCTCGGTAATAAGTTCTTTGCCTGTGGAGTTCCAAATCCTGAGCCTACTGGAGTTTCAGCTGTTGGAACCCAATTCCAGAAAGGTAGGTTTTTTCCAGTCCAATTTTTATTTTCTAAAACAACTGCGAATTCTTCAATCATCTCCAGTTGCTTAACAAGTATTGGAGTTGAATATAAAGTATCTTCTCTGACTGCTGTTGCTAAAGCACTATTTTGCTGATCGTTTCCTCTACCATTTAATCTTCCGTCTAAACTTGTAATTAATTCTTTTGGAGTTTGATAGGTAAATTGAGTAGATCCTTCGTTGTTATTATCATCTCCTTCATTATTATTAGTTAGATCTTTATTAGTGCCAACTTGGATATTCTTATCTTTATTTATTCCTGTTTTGTTTTGTTTTAACTTCGTACTTGCATTCTGCATTTCAGTATCTAATTTACTTGTTAATTCATTTAATTTTTCAAGTCTTTCCTCTAGTGGAATTGGTAATAAGAAAATTGCATTAGCCTCTCTCTTGAATTTTGCAACTCTTGCTAAATAAGCATTTTTATCTTCTGGATCCCATTCATCGAAACTCTTCATAGTCTTACCAGTCTTATCTCGATAATATGCCTCTATATATCCAGTAGCAGTTGCAATCTTTCCATCGCCACCATTCTTCCCATTCATCTCATCATTAAAGATACTCTTCTCGTTCGTATAATTAATATTAATATCTGGTTCTAATAGTCCATATTGATCTCTTGATATCCTATCTGTCCTAAAGAAATAATTTAAAAGACTTTTATTTAAAGTTGCTTGATCTGGATTTTCAGTAATTCGTTTTTTCAACCATTGATAATTTTCTTCTCTTTGTCCAGCAGTACGAGTATCTAAGAATTGTTTTTTTAATCTTAATAACTCTTGTCTATATTCATAGGCTTCTATTCCTGTTGAAAACTTCTTATCAGCATCAAATAATAATTGATCTATCTTACTAACTACACCTGAAAGATTAATAGCATTTGGGCCTGAATCAATATAATATTCTACGTCATCAACAACGACAGTCCTTTGATCTTGACCATTAAGTATAGGATCAATCTCTGGTGTCTTTAAATCAGCATCTTGTTGATTGATATTTGCATAATCTATTCGTGCAGCATTTCCTGCTGTATTTTTATTATTACCATCCCTTATTCTTTGTGCTTCATTTCTCTCAGCTCCTATAGCAAGTTCCCACATATTCTCAAGGACTTGTTCTCCTCCGACTATCTCTGATAATAATTGTCCGTTACCTGCTCCTATTCTTGTATTCTTTAAAAGAGTTAAAGCTATATCAGCGTTATCATTAAGATTCTCTGTATTAGAATTAAGTATTACTCCATTAGCAATAGTTGTAAGTAACGCATTCGGTTCAACTTGTTTCTGATAATTCTTTATTGATGTACCTGACTTTTGATTGAAATCAGTGATAGCACCACTGAAATTCATCCCTGGAATTACTTGAGCAGGAGTGTCACCATCTGAATCAATTGTATATCCTGTAATTTTATTTTGACTTGCAGTGCTTGCTTCTATAATTATGCTTCCAATTGATGTGTTAAAAGTGCTATTTGCTTTATTATCTTTATATGTAGCATGTTCTTTTGATAGTGTACGTCTTGCACTATATATAGCTGCTTGAATTTGAGGTTGTAGTTCTAAATATGCAGCAGTATTATCAATATTATTTTTAAAATAGTTAGTTGCATAATTCGACCATTCCTCAGTAGATGGATTAATAGGAATTATCTCTCCTGATTGCTCATCTATCCTGCTTTCATCTAAAGAAGAAGCATTATAATCATTGAGTGCTACATCATTAAATCCACTAACAAGTGCTAATCCTTTATTCTTCGCATTTACAATTACAAGTTCTCTTTCAACTCTCTGATCCATTGAAGAGAAAATCCCATAAGAATCAGAAGCATTCTCATCTGTCTCAGCTTTTTTCTCTAACGCATTCTTAGCTGCATTTAATTGAGTATTAGATTCTGCTGCTTTTTCCTCTGCTTTTCCCCTAGCAGCTTTATCCATTGCCTTCTGAAAATTCCAAAAGTCAGGGGTAAATTGTTGAAGCTTTGTATTAACCTCGCCTAGATCCTTAACTAAATTCTTTAAATTTTGATCATTTGCTGGTGCTTCCGAAAAACTTTTGATTTGAGGTGCTTGAGGATAAGTTAAAGCTTGAGACCTATAATAATCGTTTGTACTAACTCTTATTGGCTGACTTGGATTTGTACTTCCTGATATTTTAAATTCTTTTATTGGCGTACTTGTTTCACCACCAGCCGATGAAAGTCTTCCAGAACTCTGACGATCAGAAGTTCCTTTAGTTTTACCGTGAGTGTACTTACCAGTTCTTGCCATAGTTAATTAGGAGAATTATCGGACATATCCTTTACTCCATCCCTTCCAATCATAGTTTGCATTTGAAGCCGCACTACTCCAATTCATACCTGCACTAGCACCTTGTAATCCAGCACTTAGTAATGCTAACCCTGTATTACCTCTGACTTTCTCTTGTAATATTGGTACAGCTGGGCCATAATCCACACGTTTAATATAAGGATTAAGACCAGCTCTCCTACTTGCCAATCTAATATTTGCACTACGTTTATCTATATTTGATTGAACACCAGTAAATGCTAAATTCCTGTTTGTATTCCAATCAAATTGTCCATATTTAGCATCAACATCCGCTAATAAATTAACAATATTAACGCCTCCTTTACCTGTTGCAAGAATTTCTCCTTGAGCACTTATCGCTTCTAACTTCTTCTCTCTCTTTTTAATTGCTGATTCTTCTTGTGCTTGAGCTATCTGTAAATTAATTTGTGCTCTTTCTTGCTCAAATGCTTTATTTGCCATAAATTCACTTGTCTCATTAGCTAATTCTGTACTCATTTCCTGCTGTCTTTCTCTGAAATTATTAGCTTGAGACTGAAGTTTATCTTGTTCAAATCTTGCAACTGCATTCATATTTGCTACTTCTATCTGCTTGTTCTGCATCTTGATCTGATTCTGGTACTGCATAAAGCCCAGACCAGCTGAAAGAACACCAATAATGACAGCAGGAGGACACATCTTTTAAATCCTCACGAACTCGTAGAACATCTGAGATTCTGGCCCCCAGTTTAAATGTTTTTTAATGAAGGTAAAACCTAACCAATCAATCCATTTTACATGGACTTCATTCCTTGCATCAACCATATTAAAAAGAAGTGGATATAAAGATTGCATCTCAACTAACATCTCCTTTGATTTTCTGAGAAACCATCTTCTATCAATGGAATCATCAACCATTGATTGACATCCTAACAACCAAATACGTCCTATGTCTTTTCCTTCAGGAACAACTCCACCCATTGCCATTAAATGACCATGACGACTTACAACTGTTAGACATGGCTTACTCATAAAATAAGCATAGAGCAAACCACCTTTAGGACAAGCACCTGTCTGCGCTTTTACTTCAGCAACATCTTCTCTCCTCATATTCTCTGCAACTATTGCAACATCTGTCAGCTTTGAAGGTCGTACAATTGCCATCCTCAAATCCTCCTTGCTCTTTGCTGTAACCAGCCTTCCCATTCAGCCGACTGAAAAACACAAGGCAAAGGACTACTACTTACTAGTTCAATCTTTGCATCAGTATTTCTAGTCATAACAGGAACTCTGAAACTCTCTTTTGGAATGCCAACTTGACCTATTACGTTCGATCCAACTTGTATCCCATTATAAGGATAAGTAAATGTATCTCTTCCCGCTGGAGTTATTTTTAATTCAAATGAAGAAGTTTTATCAAAGACAACTGACCATTTTCTTAATTGTAAATAGGGGCTAGTTGCAACAGAGATAGTCCCTGATTCATCCTGTTGTTTTAAGTAAGGAGTACTAAATTCATAAGTCATATCATAAGATTCTCCTATATAAAAAGTAGAGGTACTAACATCACCATTAACAGTTATCGTTCCATTATTAGAAGCATCCCCTACTGTTTCTGCTGTAGGAGTTAAAACCTGTCCATGCTTTAACTTGATTAATGCTTTAAATTTATACGTATTAGATGCAGCTTGTTTTATAAATGATATAGCTTCATTAGCTTGAATTGTTTTACCAAACAAATAAGAAGGAAAATCACTAATTGTAACAGTCGCATTACCTGTAGTTTTAGCTGTAGTTGATCCTCCTGTACTGCTAATAACTAATCCTCCTGTATTTACAATTGTAATAACTGCATTAGTAGAAGGTTGAGAAGTTGGGAAGCTATTAATATCTGTATAGTTTGTTCCTCCGACTGTTAAAGGTCTGCCTACTACTTTAGTCACTCCAGTATTTGCCAATGGATATGGCAATGTAATTGTTGTTTGAGCATTTAAACCACCTGCATTTGTAACACTAAAAGTACAATTTTCCTCTGCTGTTTTTCTATCTAATAGAATTTCTATCTCTGTCCCTATGTCAACACTTTCAGGACGCAATGAGGCTTTCTCTAAATAAACACCATCAGCATATTCAGCAATAATATAAAGATCATTATCTAAAATTACAGCTGAAAGAATAGATTTACTACCTTTCATTTCCCAGTAAGACCAAGCAGATTGCAATTTAGTTTCATCTGAAAAAAGAAATTTATAAATATATAAACGTGTCGGTTCATCCTTGCTAATCAATACAATTGTTTCTTCTGAAACAGAAGCAGCTATTGCAACTAAGTTCTTAGGAATATATCTAGGAACTGATGCTGTTACCTCAGCTGAGATAGGAGTTGAACCTGTTACATCTGGTATATAAAATTCACGTAACCCAGTGAAATTACCTTTGTTAATGGGAAAGAAAACAGTACGACCTACACCTATAGGATCAATCAAATCAATTGAATCATATTTCGTCATTGCTGTAATCGTTGCAGTCCTAGGAGTCAATGGAGCACCTAAACCTGTAGATCCTGTATCTAATCTGAACTGCCCATGAGGACTAAATAAGAGCAAGGTGTTGGCAAATGCCATGCTTGAGGTCAAGAAATTAATATCAGTACCACCTGTGCTTACGAAGATAGGATCACTGTCTACAACTGTTTGAACAGTTTCAGGCCAAAATCTTTTGTAATCATCAGCAGCTGATAGACATACATATTCATCAGATAAGAAAACCAATCTATTTCTGAATACATTAATATTTTTAATAGTCTCTCCAACAAAAGGAGGATTAGGAGCACTAGCTGTATCTCCTGCAATTCTATGTGTCCAAGTATGTTTTTGAAATGTAAACGTACCATTAGCATTTCTAATTAAAGTATGAGGCATTGTCGTTGCCTTTAACTGATAGACAATATTAGGGCCGACTGTTTCTCTCCAGATACCTTTACCACTTGTCCCTCCATCAGTAGTCTCAAACTTTACATAGTAATCATCTGCTTCTGTCGAACTTGAACCAATAACTTTGAGTATTTGACCGTTAATTCCTTTAAGTGGAAGCTGTTGTATTGCTTCTATTTCATCTTTTATCCCTACAATAAACATGTCAGCAATCGTGTCACTAACAGCAATTGTGAATGTTCCTCCATCATCCTTAACTATCTTCAATAAATAATCTTCAATTGTTGTCGCTGTATATTCTGACCCCAAGGTACTGTCATTATTAATTAGATCTCTTAATCCATCACATACACTCTTGTTACTAGGAGCATTAGAAGATGAACCTGATCCAATGATAGGTGTAGTGAATTCCTCCTTAACTTCAGTATGGTCATCAGCATTTAATGTTACTGAGTAAGTAGTATTGTACTCAGCTTGCCTAATAAATACCAAGCCAGTACTAGCAGAAAAAACTGGAGAGGTTGTAGTCTCTGTCTCGATTGTCTTCTCTTTATTTGTAATAAAAGTATGGTCTGCAATGCTTCCTAATCGAAAAGAGTTTGCAGGTTCTGATGTATTTGTTATATCAAGATAAGTTTTTCCGTCTGGAAAACTAACTGTTTGTTCAACTCCAGCCAAGCTAAATACTTTTAAGTCTCCATCAGTTATATAGATTAAGTATTGAACAGATCCATCACGGTCAACAATGCTGCTAAAAGGTCTGGTACTTCCTGCTGTACCAGTAAACATTCTTGCTTGATGATAAAAAGGAGGACGTTTCTTCAAGCCTTCAACAGAACTAGAAATACAATTAACAATTTTCTCTGCTTGGGATGCAAGTCTCAAAGCCGCTGGTTGCTGACTTACTCCATTGATAAGGTTCGGAATTGATTTTGTAACTAATGGCATGACTATCTAATAAGCGCACGATGAGGTCTATAAGTAGAGAAGTGTCCAGTTTGATTTGTATTTCCTCGAAGCATACTATGTTCATCTCTTGTTGTTTCTTCTTCTAAGAAATGACTTCTTGCTTCTAGCTCGGCTGTCAAATTAATCTTTGCATAGTCTTCACTGCCTACTGTTGCTTCTTGTAACTGTCTTCCAGCTCTAACCATGATATATCTTCTTGCATGTTCAGGTAATTCTAACCAATCAAGAATTATTGTTACATCACCTTTCAAATCTTCTGTAAAAGTATAGAGCTGTTTCTTTCTATCGTATAACTTTCCATTTCTAAGAATGATGTCATATTCAGGATAAAGATAGGGATCAATATATACACGAGTTGTAGAGAATCCCAGCTCTATCTCATCGGCAGCATTCCTTACTAAATCTTTCTCGTAGTCAGTATTAAAAGTCCAACCTTCCGATTGCACCTCTCTAATTGCACCATTTAATGCATCTTGTGCTTGTTTCGCAATTCCTACTTGCCCAACCAAACTATTAACAGGAGCCTCACCTGTCATTTGAAGAACTTTATTTATTGCTTCCAGTTCAGTTGTAAGAGTTAAAGCCATGAGGGAAAAGAAAGAGGAGGGCAATACTGAGCCCCCCATGTTTAAAGATTAGCTAGTAGCCCAGTAGATCTCAACTGCACAGTCAGGACGTAGAACGCCAGTACCGTGAGCCATTGAACCCACCATAAATGTTCCCTGCCATAAAGCATGAACATCAGAACCAGTTTGCTCCATCTTGAGATCCATCAACTTCACAGTACCAACAGCTTGCTTGTTAAATACAAGGCCTACGCTGTCAGTGTAGTTAGCGTGATAGGTGTTGTTCTCACCTGTTACAGCAGATCTGTTTGTAGTAGGAAGATGGTTGGACTTGACAATGCTAATACCAGCAACCTTCAAGACTGTTCCATCTGCATACGCTCCAGATCCACCCCAGTCTCTGTTGAGGACATCAGTCGTTTGAGCCAACTTGTAATATTCTGTTGGGCCAAGAACAACGTAACGATTATCTTCAGGGACATTGTTGATGTCCATCTTCTCGGCTGCTGTCCATAGAGCAGTAACTAAGTTTGCACCTGTTACAGCTGCCTTAGTTGCAGCAACGATCTTGATGCGAGTACCACCAGGGAGATCAGTGTTGAAGTTAGTCGCAGTTCTTGCAGCTTGAGCAAGAGTTGCAGCTACGTTCTGGTCGAACTTATAGGCAAGCTGATTGCCCATCTCGACAGAATACTGAGATCTAACATCGTAGTGATTCTTGGCTTCATCAATATCAGCTAGGAAAACTTGGCTAACAAGCTTGTCATCAATGTTGATGGTAGCTTCAGCGTGCTTGATAGCAGCACCTGTCAGCTGGGTTCCTGGCACATGATAGGCAGTTGAAGCGTTTCCAATTATTGGAAATTGTGCTGATTTGCCTGATGAGATTGTCCGCACATTGTGCAGAGATTCAAATACGGTTGCCTTACGGAAAGATGAAAGAACTTCTCCAGAAAAAACTTTAAGGAAAAGAGCATCATAAGCAGTACCCGTATTGTTAACCAGGCCCAGCCTGGATACGGTCATGTTGGACATGAATTAATACCTAGAAAAAAGAAAGAGGGTTTCCCGACCTCGCTTCCTTCCACTGAGGGTATCCGTCGCAACGGGCCAAAGTTTCAGTCAATAGGTCTAGATATCTAAATAATAACTCTTAAACGACATTTGACCTAGAAAGTTTTTCTTCTACTGTCTTTCTAAATGCAGGGTCTGAAGCATAAAGAGGATCATTCATAGCAGCAACGACTTGAGCCATTGAATCAAACTTGGCTTTAGTTCCTTTCCTATTAGTCCTTCCACTGACTAGCTTTGGCTCTTTGTTACCTTCTGCCATGTAACGAGCATTTAATCCAGCTACAGCAAGTTTTACCATGTCATAGTTTGGATTTTTGATTGCCATATCAAAAGCAGCCTTCTCACTATCTGTTAAGACTCCAGCTGCCCAACCAATCATTTGTCCATAAGCAGCCTCTCCTCCATACAGATCTTGTATCTCTTTAACTTGTCCCTGTTGTAATTCAGTATCTCTTTGAGCATTAAATTGAATGCCCTGAAGATAAGCTTCAACCATGTCACGACTAAACCCTGCCTCCTTTAATTCACCATAATCTTCATCTGTTAATTGACCTGATTCCTGCCATCTACTATTCATTCCTTCGTAATCAATCTCAGCCTCTTCAAACTTGCTTCCTATGTAATCACCATAAATTTCTTTAGCACCTTGAGGAGTTTCTGTTTCTCCTTGTTCTGGCTGATCTTCAGTGATTCCAGAATCTTCTGGAGATTCCTGACCTAATTGCTTTTGGAGTTCGAGATAACCTTTCTCCAACTCCTCTTGCGATTTGTACTTACCAGCAAGCAGCCCAGAGTCTTCTGTCGTTTCTGTTGATTGTTCTGGTGCTTCTGCTGTAGTAGGAGCGTCTTTAATAGTGAGTGCTTCTGGCATGGTGGGTACTAGCGAATTGTGTAATGTTGATCATCGTCCTGAGTTACACCAGGACTAGGGGCTTTAACTTTAGGCTTGACCTCCTGTGGGGCCGCTGGGGATTCCTGGCTCTTGGACTGGTTGGGGGAGGGCGTTTGCTGTGTCTCCTCCTTCGGTGAACTGGGGGCCATAAGGTGCTCCTTCTTTAGTGTAATTGTCAGCTACTTTCGCAGCTGCGCCTGACTGCATTGCAGACAACATCATTTGTTGTTGCTGCATTTGCTCTTGGTCAGCTTGAGATTGAACTTGCTCTTGCTGTAATTGCTCTGGAGTCTTAACTAGATTAGTCGTATCAATGGAACCACTTGCAGCTAAACGCCTTAAAGCTTCTCCCATATTTAGATACTGAGCCATCACTTCAGGGCCAAGAGCTTGATTAGCGATAGAGATAAACTCAACAAGTTTGTTGCGATCATCTCCACGACCAATAGCTTCTAAACCTGTAACAGGTTTTGGATTAACTAATGGTTCACCTGTTTGTTCGCTATTAGGAAAGTTAGGTAATTTCTTCTGTCTTTGCAAGATGTAGATAAGTCTATGCACTAGTGGCAGCTGCAACTCCTGGGTCAGGATGGAGTACAAACCTCCGATGGATGCTTCGAGTTCCTGTGCCATAAATCTAATTTCTTCTGCGGTAACTCTTTCCCCAGGCCTTTGAATTGCAGTGTTAAGCAAGAAAGCAAACTGTAATCTGCCTTCAATTCTTTCAATTGTTTGTTGAGCTATTCCTAGATCTTGAGCTTTCTGACTTTGAATGACACTGACATCAGCCGCATTCCCCTGAATTATTGAACCATTTGCGGCATTAGCAATTGTTCTTGGTCTGGTAGTTCCATTTGGATTAACTAAAAAGAGAATCTTTGCAGCAGCTGCACTACCTTCAAGAACACTTTGATATAACGACTCAAGAGAAAGTAAATCTCCATAGAACTGTTCAATAAATGAGCGTCCATATTCTTCATCTGAGAGTCGATTAAATCTGAGGCAAATCCAGGGACTACATCTTTGTGGACACATTCCATATGTATTTGGAACTTCTTCTCCTTTAGCTTCTTGATACCAAGTGGCAACTCCTTTATCAAACTTAACGCAGGTATAAACCTTAACTGTTTTCTTTACAGGGCCAGTAATTTTATCATCTTCTAATTTATCTGCAAGAAATCCTTCAGGTAAAGCTTCTGGATAAACTTCTTCTTCGACAATAATCTCTGTGATCTTTCCCATTGGATCACGTTGCACACAATAGTTCTGAAGATGAATAACTCGTATTCCTTCTGGGTTTACATAAAGTAATACATTTCCAGAAACTAATAACTGCTTAAAAGCTTCATGGAGAGAAGCTCTAGCTGACATAGTTTCAAGCATTGTCATTACTGCTTGCTCAACTTTGACCAACGCAGTATCAAGTTCAGTCTTTATTTCTGGGCCAGCTTCTTCTACATTCAAAGCAAGATTATCTATTTCTAATTTAAAGAAGGGAGTATTTGGTGGAAATAAACTTAAGCCAAGCTTATTTGCTAAATGTAATAAACCTCTAGCTCCTGTTGATTGATATGGAGTTTTTAAACGACCTTGATCTCCATGTACTTCATTGGTAAAGAGAGAAGGAATTGTTACCTTTGCTGAATCAACAGCTCTATCTTCATACGGATTGCGATTAGTTTTTAACTGTTCATAACGAGAAGCAATAGTACCTTCCTTTGGTTTAGAAGGTGCTTTGCCTTGTTGAGCATCAACATTAGTGGTGATGTTTAATTCCATAATTTAAACGATACCTAGGCCTGTACCTTGAACCTTTCTTTTCAGTCTATCTTTTCCAAAGCCTAAACCAGAACGATCAGTTAAAGCAGAAGCTGCATATTCAGCAGTTCTAATTGGGCCTTTCCCTGGTCTAGCTTCAGCAGCTTTTTTCTGTTCTTCTGCTCTGACTTTCTGCCAATCAAACTGTACTCCCCATTGTCTTTTACTTTCATCGAACTGTTCTTTCGACAAAGCTAGGGACTGTCTTTGAAGCTCAAGGCTTTCTCCTTGACCAGAACCACCTCCTCCACCACACATAACAATCAATCCTCATTAAGCTTATTTTGTTCAGTGTAGACGGATTCCAGCATTCTTACCAATTCAACTTGACCTAAGTATCTCCATATCTCTCTATCAGGAGTTTCAATAGAAGGACATTTATCTGGATAAATTTCTTTTAAACGACGGATAAGCATCTCATCAATCGGAGGCCAAAGCATATCATCATCATTCATAACTATTTAGGGTCTTTAGGAAACATCATAACTTTAGATACTTCAAAATCTAGTAGTTCCCATTCGTCTGTGTCAGTAGCAACTTCCCATGCTTGATCCATATTTGCTGCCATCACCACAGTTTGAAATCCTCCACAATATTCAGACGACATACCTATAAAAGCACCAGGGATACGAATCACAAAAGCTCTTGGCCTTTTAACGTCCGATTTTTTCTCTATCGGGCATCCAGGTTTCTTTTCCTCGACTTTGCGGGAGCGATGCAAGAGGAATCCCAAGTATCTTTGCGTCGAGAGCTCCTTCAATATCTCCCTTGTGCGCAGCCAATTCAAGATCCCAGAGTTCTGCTTCACGTTCTTTAATAGCTCTATTTTCATCTATAGCAAGAGACTCATTCCAGTATTCAATAGCACCAGCTAATGCGTCTAATCTGTCATCATGTTGTAAACAATTCTTATCGACAGTTAAGTGTGTCATCTGGTGAAACAGCTGATATGCCAAGGCTGTTTCTATCGGATCATCTTCTCTAGGTTGTGAATCTTTTTCGACGACTGACCTATTAATTATTAATCTATGTTGATTTAATACTGGTTCAAGAGCATTAATGATTCTTCTTTCCTTTTGGATATTGCTTCTAACTGGTTCAATAGTGCATGGGTAAATATTTCTCAAATAAGGTTGGAGCAAACTTTGCAACATTCCTTGTCCGAACTGGTCTTCAAGAAGAATCAGTTTTACTTTCTGTCGTTTTGCTGCTTGGGCTAGACCTTCTAAAACTGGCTCTGTATAACCTTCTCTAAAAGCACCGACCTCTAAAACAAATAAGTTTCCATTTAATTGAGCGACTATTGCATAAGCAGTTTCATCCATACCCCTACCTGAAGGGTCAACAAACATCACGCATCCTTGAAATTCAATCCACTCTCCATGAATAAATGCAGGTCGATGATAATAATCTCCACTAAAGCCGACAGTCGGTAAATCATTAATTCTATATTCAGCCCCAGAAGACCAGACCAGTTTCTCTGGTGCATTCTGATCTACTTCCATAACAATTAAGTCGTTTAACCTAAGTGGGAACTTCTGAAGATCAGAAAGAGTAGTATCAAGTTGGAATTGGAGCGTAAATTGTGAACGTCCGTAACTGGCTTCTCTCTCGATTAGATCCATCTCAGAGAAACGATCAGGATCCGTTGGCATATTTTTTCTATCTATGCATCTCTCCAGAACCACTGGAGCGAGAGCATCTCCATACTTATCAGGATTCTTTGGATAACGAGAAGGCCAGATACGACACTGATAACTCTTAGTTCTCAGCTTGTTATAGATACTTTCTTCTGTTTGAGGCGTACCTAAGAACAGAATTTCTCCTCCTGGTTTCAGGATTGCATTAAATTCTCCGACTGAGTGTAATAATTTCTCTCTCATTCCTACTGTCCAAGCAGTATTAGGAACCTCAACGTCATCAGCAAGTATTAAATCTGCCCTAGATCCAGTTAACTGCCCAAAAATACCCACTGATTTCACAGAAGGACTCTGATCTGGGATAGATGGCCTTACATCAAACCTATTACTTGCACTTCTTTGCTCATCTCTATCAGGATCTAGGCATTTCAGTATCTTCATCTCTCTAATTAGCCTTAAACAGAACTGTGCAAAGTCATCAGCCCTTGTTTTACTAGCCGACACCACCATAATCTTCTTCTGTGGGTCGTTTCTTAATAGCCAAAGTACATAAGCTGCTGCCATCCAGCTCTTTCCTACTCCCCTAAACGCTTCAATGATCCTTCTCTTAGGCCCATCTTGCATATATTCTGCAATATCTAACTGAATCGGTGTCGGTTTTGGTAATTGAAGGTGCGTCCACACCACTACCAGGAAATATCTGAAGTCATTACTGAATGGTTCAGGCAATGGTCCCCACTTCCCTTTCATTTATGCTCTCTTCTTCTGCAACTGCACCACATTCTCTATCTCAGGTAATGCTTTTGCTAACTCCCCAAAGCTTGTTTCTTCTACTGGTTGCGCACTGATCTGATTATCCTTCAGAAACTGCCTAATAATATTCAGATCTGCTGCATTTACTTCTCCCTCCTTCAATTTACTTAAACACCACTGTGCTAATAACTCATGCACATCTGCTAATACATCTGTCGATTTCATAATCCTTATGTAATAGGGGCGGGAGTCCTACCCACCACAGGAGAACTCCCTTCTTTGACACTCTAACGGGTGATGGGGAACATTCCTAGAGTGTCAACACTTCAAAAATAACAGTCCCTCACTGTCTGTCCATATATGAAGAGAGTTATACCCCCGTTCTATCTAAGATAATTCTTAGATTTTTACTGGAAAAATCTGAGAGGCTTATACGCTTATTGGGGATACAGCTTCACCCCCCATGCCTCTCCCCAATTAATTACACAGGGGCCACCCCCATCAATCTGTGACGAATATTGATAGTCAGGGGCTGGTCTTTGGCTGTTTCTTTTTAGCCGCCCATTGTCAAAAGAATCTAAATAGACTATGATGGATATATGGACGGAATCTGTTGAGACTGGCAAGTCTTTTATAGGATCGTCTAGCTTCACTGGTCGCCCCAGGTCGTAAAGAAAGAGGAGTCGCCCTCCTCACTGAACCTTGTTAACCCGCCACAATGTCAACACGATCAAGGATTGGAATCCTTAACCAAGACGGATCTATTGAATCTGTCTACCACCATTCAGATGGTTATCCACAATGGCTTGGTGTTGTACTGAAACGTCACTTCTCGAACTCTTTGAAAGTAAGGGATCTAATGGAAGGGGGAGACATTAGCTGCATCAGATCCAACACAGATTGGAACATGAAAGAGCTAGACGAACCCATCATTAGAACTTTCAAGATGAGGGGGGAAGAATGTCCATCAGCAGAACACGAAGACCTAAGAGATTTCCTGATGTATGACACGGTACAGATTGAATATTCCTACTTATGGAATCCAAACACGATGCACTGGGCTTGTTACAAAGCGAATTACGACATGGAGTGGATGATACCAAAAGCACCCACTCAAGAAGTAATTCCAGACAAGCACCCAGAAGAAGTAAGAACTAATAAAGTTCTTCTCTAGCTAATCCGTAAAAGCGGGGGACCAGGTGCAAACCCTGGCCTAGCTATTCCCTCTTAACTGAGGGATTGCCCACCACATAGGAATTTAATTATGCCTTCAGTAGTTTTTAATTTTGGAAATACTTCTAAGGAAGTAGATCTAAAAGATATTAATTCTGTTGATGATGTTGCTTCCAATATGAAGGAAGTAACAACAACTGAAAGATTAGACCGTCAAGAAAATTGGCGTGCAGGTTATGACGTATTAACCGAGGGTGCTCTCGGAGATTACCCTGAGGAATAACGTTTGACTCTCTCCCTCAGCCCTAATTACTGGGCTGACTGAGGGACTCAATCCCTCAATCCCACCACATAGGAGTTTCAAATGGCAAGAAGAACAAACGCTGAATTGTTAGAAGAAAACAGGACACTGAAGAAAGCACTCGAAGATAGAGACTCCGAGCTAATCAGCTGGGCTACCTATCAGAGAGACTTTGAAAACAGATGGGCTTTACATGCTGATGAATGGCACAACCTATATCAGGTTGATTGCCCTCAATACTGGGCCAACTTGATTAAATTCTTTGGCCAAGCAAAGCAAGAAGTTCTTTCCTTAGTACCTACTAACAGATGACTCGTTTAATTATTTACTCAGCCCTCACCATATTGGTGGGGAGCTGGGTTTTTTCTTCCCTATCCAATGGGGTAAAAGAGTCACCACTTGGTGAGACTCTTATTCAAAGACGCTTGCACATGGAGGAGCAATGGGAGCAATGAAACACCATCAACATGTTCTCGAAAGTAACAAGGCTTTGTTAGTTGAGTGCTGGTCACGCATGGAAACTAGTCGCAGCCCTGAGACACGTGAGAAAATGTCAAAGATTGTAGAAAGATTGCGCTCGGAGTTGCCTCAGCATATTGTGGAAGAGTGCAGACTATCTGCGCACGACCTGATAGCAGGTATCAAAGGTAAACGTCAGGATGACTGGCTCTTTAACGACTATGAAGAATGACTATACCCCTAGCAAATTCACTAGGGATAAAAAACTCTTCGAGTTATACCGTGAATGGCATAACTCTTTCTTCAAAACAGAGCCAAGCTCGCAGCAAATCATTGTTGCTTGCGAGTTCGGTTCCTATCTATTACAAAACCCACCACCAAAAGATGAATAAGGTAATGAATGGATCAGGTCAAGGCTTAAGACGATTTAAGCTAATGAATGGCCAAAGATATTGGATTGATAGTCCTAGTAATGAATGGCATCAATTCAATAAAAAACCAAGCCACAAAAACAAACGTAAACCAACCCATGAACAACCAAACTTATATCCCAAACACCCTTTCTTTCACGAATGAAGAAGATGTCTGATCATCCCTGGGTTCCATTAACGGAATCCAAACCGACTGCTAAACATGCTAACAACGATGAGCATGTCCTCTATCGCATGAGTGATTGGTCAATGTCCGCTAACTGGGAACACATACCTAAAGAAGCTACGCATTGGCAAATGATTGTTGACTCACCTCCAACTGATGAGGCTGCAACATGGGAAGAGATAGATGAAGCAGCTTTCAAAAGGCTATTGAAGCAGGAGTTTCCTGAGCCAATAGTTTCTAATCTTCTAATCGAATCAACCCTACGCAAATTCTGGAATCATGGATGATGCAGCACTAGCAGATGAGTTGGTTAACAAACCAATATCAGATGCTAAAGAAAACAAACTTCAAGTTGTCTTATCTCAACAGCTAATGACTAGGCTTAACTATCTAGCTGATGAACAGGGCTGTAATAAAGCTGACCTCGCCAGAAGAATCCTGACTGAGTGGTTTGAAAATAACTACGAAGACAAGATGAACTTCTGGGAGCAAGTGAATTGAATCTTGAGTTCAGAGAAAAACTTTGGTACTCAGATGAACAAACTCACGAGGCAACTTGCTCTCGAAAGAGAGATGCTAACGCTGGGGTGCGATCGAGTTCGACTCATCACACACAACCAGCAAAAGAAAAAGATGGAGTCTCTCTCTAAATGGGGAGAGGCTTTATCTGCCTATGGTGTAGATCAAATTGTTATCCACCTAAGGGCAGTAAGAAAAAGAATTGAGTCAGGCAAAGCAGGAGTTAGCTTTGCCCAACTACTTCCCATCACCCACTTGCCACCTCAGCAGGTAGCAGCAGCAAGCATAAGAACTGTAATTGATTCTTTATCTGCTTGTCCCACTCTTCACAGTATTTCAATGGACGTAGCTGACAAGCTATGGATTGAAACGATGTTGGATAGAGCTACTACTCAAGAGTTATTCAGGTTTAAGAAGGGTCGTAGTCGTCAGGCTCATAAGATGGCTGCCATCAGAAGGATGCAGCAAACAGAGATCTGGACTTCAAGAGAGAAGATTGCATCAGGTTTATTCCTAGTCAATCTCATCGCTAAAGAGACTGGACTCATTCAAATAGTTAGAGAAGATCTACCTCACAAAAAGCAGCGTGTTGTTAAAGCAACTGATGAGTGCATGGCATGGATCAATGAGGTTAAAGAACAGCAAGAGTTAATGACTCCTAACTACTTGCCTATGGTGATACCTCCTAAGCCTTGGTCTTCACCAAGCAACGGAGGTTATTACACAAAGACACCCTTGAAATTATTCAAGAGTAATAACGAGATCATTAAAGCCGACTCAAATGGTGATGAGATTTTCTATAAGGCAGCAAACATACATCAGTCTGTTGCCTGGAAAGTACACACTTGGATGTTGGAACAGGTAACACATGCCTATGACAACAACATAGAAGTTGGCTGCCTCTTACCTAGAGATGGATGGCCTATTCCTCCTTATCCTAAACACTTGGATGAAGAAGACTTAGGTGTACTCAAGTGGAGGAAGTCTGCAAAGATTCTCCATGAAAAGAATGATCGCACTAGGAACACACGCATAGCAAACGCAAAGATTATTTGGGTTGCTCGTAGGTTCCAAGAGGAGGAAGAGATATTCTTTCCTACCTCTATGGATTTCCGAGGAAGATTTTACTACCGACCTCCCTATCTAAATCCACAAGGCAATGATGTATCTAGGTCGTTGCTTCTATTTGCAAAGGCAAAGCCGATCACTGAAGAGAGTCATCTTGACTGGCTAAGAATACATGGAGCTAATCTCTATGGTCTTAAGTCGGACTGGCAGACTCGCATTGACTGGGTAAAGGAAAGAGAGCAGCTCATCTGTGGAGCTGGGCATGATCCTTGGATTAATGCTGAGTTCTGGATGAGAGCTGATAAACCTTGGAGTTTCTTAGCTTTCTGTCGTGAGTATTCCAACTTCCAAAGACATGGATGGGGATATGAATCTGCTCTACCTATCATGCTTGATTGCACTTGCTCAGGTATCCAACATTTCGCAGGAATATTGAGGAGTAAATCACTTGCTTCTGAAGTTAATCTTTATCCAAGTGATAGACCTCAAGATATCTATGCGACTGTCATTACCAAAGTCAATGAACATCTAAGAGATAGCACTGATGACCGAGCTAGGAAGTGGCTGATGCTGCAACCTGATCGTTCACTAGCTAAACCATGCGTAATGACCACGCCTTATGCAGCTAGTCGAACAGCGTTCTACTACTACGCTTACGACTGGGCGCAGAAGAGAGCTAAAGATCTATTCGGTAATGGATCTTGGACAGTTCAGAAGGGATGCATGACAACCATGCACTTCATGGCAAACATCTTGCATAAAGAATCAATCAAGGTAATTGCTCCAGCTGTAGAAGCTATGAATTATTTCAAAGCTATAGGTCTACGAGCTGGTAAAGAGAATAAGCCGCTGCAATGGAGATCCCCTAGTGGGTTACTCGTAGAACAGCGATACCAAAATCAAAGAGAATCTAGGATTCGTCTTAGATATCTCTCAGATGTCTCTCTTGATATACGGACAGTAGTTGAAACCGTAGGCCTAGACAAGACTCGGATGGCTAATGGTTTAACCGCCAATATTCTCCATAGTTTTGATTCATCTCACTACTCAATGGCTATTGTCCATGCTAGAAAGAAAGACCCCACCATAAACATAGGAGGTGTGCATGATTGCTTTGCCACTGACCCCGCAAGCATGAGCAAGCTAAGGGATTCTGTTAGGCATAGCTTTGCTGATCTATATCAAACAGATCGGCTATCACAAATTAAATCAAAGCTCGAATCACAAATCCAAGACAAAAAGGATCTACCTCCTGAGCCTGAACTCGGAGAGTTAGATCCATCTATTACAAAATCATCAACCTATTTCATCACATGATTAAATCAGAGATCTTAAACCTGACAACACCTCGATGCGGTTTTCAATTTGCCTGGTTAGTAGAGGCAGATACTAAATTTGAAACCCCAGGAGTATGGAAAGTTACATGCCTAATCGAACCTGAGAAGGCAACAGAAATTGAAGAGCAACTAACTGGATTACTAGACAGATGGAAGGCTCAACTTAAAGCAGCTGAACCTGATAAGAAGTTCAAACTTGCAGCCCTACCCTGGGGATATGAAGAGGCAGATGGCAAGCCTTACTTCCTAGTTAAAACCAAGATGAAAGTCGGAGGTATTAACCAGCAAGGTAAGCAATGGACTAACAGACCTCCTGTTCTACAGAACGCTCAAGGTCAACCAATGACTGAGGAAGAGAAGCAAGCAGTGAATAAGATGGGGCCAGGTACAGAAGGTCAAGTCTTTTTACGTTGTTCTGGTTACTCAGGAAACTTTGGAGTTGGTATCAAGATCCAACCTGAAGCTGCCATCATTCATAAGCATGTCGAATACTCAAAAAGTGCAACCTCCTACGGGTTTCAGACGGAAGAGGCGTCGGAGCCAGTCGCATGCCCAGCCCCAGCCCCAACCCCAACAGCAGTCTCATCAGGAGACGAGTTCTAAGTACAGAAGTAAATTTGAGAGTCGTGTAGCAGCGGCTCTCACTCAAAATAAAGTTGGGTTTACCTATGAAGATATGACCTTGCCTTACATTATTGAGGCGGTTTATAAACCTGACTTTATTCTGGACAACGGTGTAGTTGTAGAGACAAAAGGATTCTTTTCCTCTCAGGACAGACGCAAGATGCTTGCTGTTCAGAAGCAACACCCCGACTTAGATATTCGTTTGTGTTTTCAGAACGCAAAAGAAAAGATTAGCCGAGCCAAACGATCCGTTACTTATGGTCAGTGGGCTACAAGGCATGGATTCCAATGGTCTAATGGCACTATCCCCTCATCCTGGTATGACTAAAAGACAACGAGCAATAGCAGAAGATGAAACTTCTTTCATTTCTGCTAGGCAAATCAAAGTATTTACTATCAAGGTCATCGACCCTGATAAAGATAATAAATCTAGTCTTATATTCCAACGTGCATCAACAGCAGCTAAGGCAGTTGAAAAAATCAAGGCAGCAAATCCTGAATGGAAGTGTCTTGTGATTGATAGTCACGAGCCTAAGCCTTGGAGGAGAGATGAACGCTACTGATCGCATCAAGTATGCAGAACAAAGAATCAAGGAATTAAAACTCCTGATCCACCACTGGGAGAAAAATGAAAAGCAAAAGCAAGTACCTAAGGCATGAGCCTTGCCCTGAATGTGGCAGTAAGGATAACCTTGCAGTCTTTGATGACGGACATGCTCATTGCTTTGGATGCGACTACCAATACCAACCATCAAAAGAAAAAAAACCAAGACCAATGACAACAGCATCACCACCAAGACAAGTATCACCACTAATCAAGTTCATCAAACCAGCTGCACTGAAGAAGCGTGGCATCACAGAAGAAACTGTTGGTCGTTTTCCCTATGGCATAGCCGAGTATCACAATCAACCTGTTCAGGTTGCTAACTACTTCGACAACTTAGGTAGACCATGCGCTCAACATGTGCGCTTTAGAGATAAGAAGTTCATTTGGTTGGGTGATACCAGCAAGATGATGCTCTTCTCTCAGCACACCTGGAGACAAACAAACCAAGGTAATACTTTTGTCGTCATAACTGAAGGAGAGATAGATGCGATGTCTGTCTCTCAAGTACAAGGTAACAAGTTCCCTGTTGTGTCACTGCCAAATGGTGCGCAATCAGTTAAAAAGTATTTGTCCACACCTGAAGTACAGAAATGGTTAAACACATTTGTTCGGATTGTCCTTTGTTTGGATACGGATGAGCCTGGCATGGCTGCTGCCGAGAAAGCACTTGAAGTCTTACCTCTTGGTAAAGCAGCTATCTGTCGACTACCAAGAAAAGATGCTAATGAAATGCTCCTCGCAGGAGAGGGGGAAGAACTTAGGGACTTGCTTTGGAAAGCCGTACCTGCAAGACCTGATTCAATCATACAAGCCGCTGACCAGTGGGAAGCACTGATAAAACCTGGAGCATCAGCAGTCTGTGAATATCCTTGGCCTAAGTTGAACGATGCAACTAAGGGATACCGCAAGGGTGAGATGGTTACTGTCTGCGCAGGATCAGGCACTGGGAAATCAAGTATGTGTCGAGAGTTAGCCCACCATTTTCTAAGGAATCAATTGAAAGTGGGGTACATAGCACTCGAAGAAAGTATTCAACGAACACTGCAAGGAATAATTGGAGTTGAGTTATCAAGACCTCTTCACTTTGAAGAGAACCTTGCTGATGATGAAGAATTAAGGATGGCCTTTGACCGATTGCTCGGCACTGGTCGTCTCTTTTTATATGACCACTTTGGATCATTAGATCCTGATCGCTTGGTTGAACAGATTCAATATCTAGCTACAGCTGAGGGAGTTGATGTAGTAATCCTCGATCATTTAACGATAGTTATTTCTGGATTGATCGGAGATTTAGATGAACGTAAAGCACTTGATGTTACCTGTACCAAGCTGCGACAAGTAGTAGAGAGTACAGGTGTTGGCCTCATCATCGTGTCACATTTAAAAAGACCTGAAGGTAGAGGACATGAAGAGGGAACTCAGGTTTCTCTCTCCCACCTGCGCTCATCACATAGCGTTGCACAACTAAGTGACTTAGTTCTTGCAGCCGAAAGAAACCAACAAGGCGACCCAGCTGAGAGATCAGAACTCCAGTTGCGCCTATTAAAAAATCGCTTTAGTGGGGTCACTGGCCCTATGGATAAGCTGCTCTACGACCAGCAAACAGGTCGACTAAAACTACCCCTATTCGCACTATGACTTTATTAATTGATGCTGACTGGCTGATCTATTCCTCCTGTTGTGCATGTGAATGTGATGTCCAATGGGATGAACATCTTCATACTCTCTACTTAGATGAACGTGATGCAATGCAACTGATTGAAGATCGTGTTGCTCAGTATCAGATCATCAGCCCAGGTCAAGCAATCATGTGCTTCTCTGATTATCCCACCTTCAGACATGGAATCTATCAAGACTACAAAGCTAATCGACTAGGTAAACGTAAGCCTCTTGGCCTTAAGAAGATAAGAGAGAGAGTAGCAAAAGAATTTCACTCCATTAGTTTCGATGGCTTAGAAGGTGATGATGTTATGGGGTTACTTGCAACAGGACAACAGCACGACAATCCTGTAATTGTGTCGCCTGATAAAGACATGAGAGGTGTGCCTTGTACTCTATTAGCTAATGATGATCTTGAATTAATTACCCGCAAGAAAGCTGATAGACACTGGATGATGCAGACTTTGAGTGGTGATAAGACAGATAATATAGAAGGCTTAGTTGGAGTGGGGCCAGTAACAGCAGGGAAACTATTAGGTGACGCTGAAATCCTTGAAGAAATGTGGGCTAAGGTTCACGCTGCCTATGTTAAGAAGAAGAAAACTTATGCTGATGCTGTATTAACTGCACGTTTAACTCGCATCCTTAGAGATGGAGAATATAACCATGTAACAGGAGAAGTAAAGTTATGGGAACCTTCTAGGTTTTAGTGTCGCTACTTGTTTCTCAAGTGCATTAACTCTATGAAACAGTTCACGGATATCTCTCTCTTTCCGTGAGCTGTTATTACTTATGGCAACGACCACAGTTGTAGCAGCAACACCAATAAGAGCAGCCCATATTTCAGTCATACTTTAGGAACCCACTCTCTACCTGTAAAAATCATATCTTTACCACTAGTACCTCCAGTGTTTACAACGTCACCTGTTTTCCAGAAACCATGTGTTCCATCAGGGCCAAGAGATCTATTGGAACCTGACCCTGTATTTTCTCCAGCCATAGCGGCTCCAGCTGAACACATAGTGTTAAATGTATTTATTGTAGTTTAACGCTAATGTTGAGTAGTGTTTCTTTTTATTTATGGCAGACCAACAGACCGTCCCTCCTTCAAACAAGAAGGAAGAAAAGAAAAAGAGCGTATTAAATAAACTTCAGGAACTTACACCCGACAAAGATGAACAGATTGCTTTGGTCGGAGTTGCTGTGCGTTTGGGAATTGTGATTTGGAGTGGGTTCTGCTTGACTTTGGCGTACATAGATATCCCAGGATTCGCTAAGCAAACCTTCGATCCGACATTTATTGCCTCGATTTTCACGAGCACTTTAACTACTTTCGGGGTTCAGGCTGCATCTAAGAAGGGTGGCGGTGGTGTATCTAAGGAGGAGATGCAGAAGATGATGGCTGCTAACCAAGCTGGTGTTGGTGAGCAGATTATCCGTGTTCAAACTCCTATTAAAATTCAGTCACCAGATGGCGGTGAACTTCAGCAAGTAGTTCAACCTCAACCTCAAACCCCACCTAAAGACGCATGAAGAGATTACTTTTCCTTTTATTCCTAGCAGCTCCTGCTCAGGCAGATATTCACCATGCTATAACCACGAGCACTCAGCTCACTGTTAACGCTGCTGCAACTCAGGCCCAAAGGATTGGGTCATCTTTCTCTGTATCAGGATCGAACATTGACACCACTGATGGCACAACTGCGTCAACCGTCTCAGCAGGGACAATTACGAGTGGCGTTTATTCGCCTGGAGCGATTGCTGCAACACAAGATACACCAGGAGCCGCATTCTCGTTTTCGCAATCATATACGCAAGCAGATGCTGTACCTACTTCGGCTCCCTCGGTAGGAGCTGTAGGTAATTTTAGTAACGTAACTTCCACTGCTGCTGGTGTTGCTGGTTCTTTAGCAGGTACGATTACATCTGCTGGTGTATTAACATTAACGGCTGGTGGTGCAGGTACTTCTGCAATTGGAAGCATGGAGAGTGCTTTAACTATTAAGTAATGAAGCGGTTTTTGCCACTGTTATTACTTATAAGTTCCCCTGCTTATAGTGTACCTGTTGTGCCAAACTTTTCTCAAGGAAGTATGACCAGCACAACCCGTACTGTTTCAACAGTGGTAGAAAATATAGTATCCCACGATTACAATACAGGCCATCAATATTCAGTTAACGGTTCTAATTTGACTATAAGTGGATCAACAATTTCTCCCGATAGTGCCTCTGTAACAGGAACAATCAATGGACAATCACAATCATGGACTGGTTTAGACCTCACCACAAAACCAAACGTGACAATTACGAACACCTCTCAACCGTTTCAGTATGTAGAAACGTATCGAGGGCCAGGTCTATCCAACATGACAACCATTCAACGAACAACAAATATAGAAAGCACTACAGAAACTACCTCGGTATTTGCGCAGTAGTTCTTTTATATGGAGGGAGTGCTGTAGCACAGACCAGTTCTACAGCAGCTCCCGTTGCTAATAGTAGTGGGAGTGTAACCAATATGGGAATTCAGAACCTGCCAGGTAACAGTGTTACCAACCATTATGGAGGGAATATTATATGTCAAGGACCGATGTTAACTATATCTCCATTCGTGACCGATTCACATTCTTTCAGCACTCCCAGGGAGTATTGGTATGATGCGCCCTCATATAATGACGATGGATCACTCTCTCATCACGTGGCTACTAGAACTGGACAGAAAGATAACTTTGCTTTGAACTTAGGAGTATCTGCTAACTTCTCAATTCCATTAGATAATTCATTACAAAGAAGATGCAAGTCTGCTGTAGATAAGCAGCTTGCTTTACAACAAGAGCTAGTAAATTTTAAAAGATTAGATTTTGAAATTAGTCGTCTTAAAAACTGTGGTGAACTAATGATGAAGGGTATTGAGTTTCATCCTAAATCTCCTTATTACAAAGTTTGTGCTGACGTAGTTATACGACCAAAGCCAGGACAAGTATTACCTCATCGACACACACTTAAACCTTTAAAGGTGGTAGTCCCTTCTTCTCCCGATAAGAATTAGCCCTCTTTTCTGAAGGAGTTAAGTCCCTAACAGGCTTACCAAGTTTCTTTTTAATCTTATTAATTATCTGCTTGACTATTGGCTTCACTATCTTAAGAAGAATTGGGGTTGCCAAAGCGGCAGAAGTGGCAATAAGAGTAATCCCAGTAGTACTAACGACTTGAGGAGCAGTGGGAATTGCATTAATAACTTGTTGCTGCACTGTTAGTTTCTTGTATTGAGTGATGCAGCGATTGCCTATTAGTTGATATGCAATTATTTCTTTCCGTCCATCCTCGATTTTAGTTCCAACTTCCGCTGCTCCAGGTGGCGGGCAATCCTCGATTTCCTTGGAGGGAGGTGCATCCGCTGCTGGGATGGGTGGTTGTGGATATCTTTGTTCCTCGTTCTTCGGTGGATATACAAGTTCTTCTGGCGTGTAATCCATTGCGTTGTAGCTTGGATACTCCGCTTGGCATAAGACAACATTTCCTTTTGGGTCGTTAGTTAGTAATGCACTATTCTCTCTTGAATTTCTTCTTGCTTCAACACATCCAGGCATATTTACAACAGGAAAACCTAGTTGAAGTGTGACTGGTGCTTGGATATTTAAAGATTGAGGTGGATGTATTTGCCATACCCGTATAGATGGGGTTTCAATCTTAGGTATCCCCATCAAGAATCATATTAATAAGAATAGTCTTACTGTAATGGCTAGGAGTATGCGCAATTTCTCTTAACTCTCTATTAGATTTAGTCGCCAAATAAGAACGATAACTATCAATAGGATCAGGACTTCTATAAACGAAGAGAGATCCTATTGCGTTTAGTAAGTTCATTCAATTAAATCTTTTTCTAACTCTTCTGCTTTGGCAGCAAGTCCAGTAAATAATCCATGTTGAGGATGATTGCTTCGATGACGACCATCAAGAACATAGAGGCGATCCATTCTTAATCCCCTTTGGCGTTGTTCTTCAGTCCATTCTTTACCCATTTCAAATTTCATTAGAACTTAGGGAATTGAGGAAGTCTGGATGGAGCTGCTGTTGGCAATGCTGGACTTGATAAGCCAGGTAACTTAATTGATTTAGTGACTTGCTCTACTGCTTTCTGCATCAAGGCATCCTTGTTTCCTTGGAACCAGAAGAAGCCATATGCCCCGCCACCAACAATAGCTATGACACCAACGCCACTAGCTATTGCAATACCGTCAATGATTTTTCTCATGCTAGTTTGTTAGCTACTAAGTGAGCAGTGTAGTCAGTCTTCACTTGGTTAGTCCAAGCTGCGTTGCAGATTGCCTGAACGTCTGCGTCTTCCCCAGAGATATTTGTATCTACTAGGTTATCACTTGCATCTAGTGTTCCTGGTACAATTGCTTTTCTATGAAAGGAACGGGTAAGTTCTTTACCATCTTCTTTGATGACGGTTGCAGTTCTTACTTGTACGTTCCATTTTGAAACGACTTCTATTTTGTCGTTTTCTGTTGTCTTTGTTAATGCCATAATTATGCTGTTGTTTGATAAGTAACTTGTACCCACATATAATAAACACTACCACCTGCACTTCTCATCACAATTTCAGCTGAAGTATTTAAATAACTAGTCTTAAATGCCATATCGTCATTAGTGTCATATTGTTCAAAAAGCACTGGTTTATTCTCAAGACTATTAATAGTAGCACTGGTAAAAGGTAGTCCAGTTATTTTTTGTCCAGCAGACCACGCTCCGTTACCACCACTTTGATAATACTCAATCCAGCAATGTACAGTCGCACCAATTTTTACATAATTTGCTCCTCTTAATGTTGCTGTAGTAAAGGTAGAACTAGGAGTGAAAGTTCCCTCTTCATAATCGTCTAAAAGTTCTGAAGTACCTGTACCTGAAGTAGCACTAAAGTCAATACCGTGACCAGACGTTCCTATTACTAGATCTCCGTCATTTATTTTTGCATTTCCATTTGCATAAACTCTAAATTTCTCTGCTGTAGTGCTACTTGTAGTTGCGTTGAAGATTATATCATCATCATTTTTATAGGAATAAACATTGCAATTACCGTTTGCTGCTAATACAAATTTTTCGCTAGATCCAGTATCACTTAGTTGTAACTTTGCACCTGTCGATCCAGCAATGATTGCAGTACCATCTCCACTTCCGTTATACGTTTCTAGATGCCAAGTACCGCTTTCACCTGAATCTCCTCCGACTTTAAGAGTAGTTCCATCATAGGTAAGATTTGCCTCACCTTGCATAGCATTAGAACCTGTCACTGTAACAACTGTATTATCAGTTGATCCAGATAAGGTTGCTCCACTAGTAGGTAAAGTTTCAAAAGCTGGAGGTGATCCAGCTCCTGTTGATGTTAATACTTGTCCATCTGTACCCGGTCCTACTGCTACTGGATTACCTGATGCATCATAGCTGATAATTTTACCATCTACACCTGCTTTAATTTCAGTTATATCAATAGCATCATTAGCTACTTTATCTTGGGTTACAGCATCATCTGCTATACCACTTGTTTTTACTTGTGTTAATGCCATTAAGGATCTCCAATAGTTAATGTACCAGCATCTTTCTGACGAATGATTTCAGCATATTCAGTATTACCTGCATCTAAAGGTACTGAATACCAAACATTATCTATTTTGGCA
>Ga0098040_1000173_pt1 | contig 30827 bp, 25 predicted proteins | sample 7_EtaG_FD_75065 | JGI IMG/M metagenome (GOLD analysis project Ga0098040, IMG submission 75065) | Marine viral communities from the Subarctic Pacific Ocean - 7_ETSP_OMZ_AT15161 metaG | ecosystem: Environmental > Aquatic > Marine > Oceanic | place: Pacific Ocean | collected 2015-01-08
TCCAAGGTTCAACATTACACTGCCAACTAGATTGACAGCAATTTGGAATTGTAGGATTAAAACATTCAGACTGACTATTATATGTTCCTGCAGGATCTGTTATACAAGTACAAGGTGTCCAACTTCCACTGTAACAAAGACAAGAACTAGTTAAAGTAATAGCATGTTCACCACTCTCATTAAATAGTTTCTGTTTAATTGTAGGAAGATCATCAGTCATAGTAACATTAGATAGTCCTGCATTTATTATAGCAGTTCTAAAACCATCAGCAGTAGTTTTTTGTCCTGTAGCAAACGAACTAGTAGAGGGTACTTCTATCCATACTAGATAACTTTGTATATAACTAGGATATGTAGGATCCCAACATGGATTAGTAGGAGTAATGGTATTATCTAAGTAAAAATATTGATTAAAAGTTTTAGTACCATTACCAGTCTCAAAGAACCATTCTGCTGAACAATTTCCTGCTGCTGTTGCTGGTGTCATAGTTGCTAAGTCCATTCCACAATATGGTGGTCCAGTATTTTGTACAGTTGTATTCCACATTACAGGATCCGATGGATCATTATTCCAAAACATCTGTGTTTTTGTAGCACAATCATTAGTTCCAGTAAAAGTTCCAGGTTCACATTTCCATTTCTCACAAGATCCATCATCTACTGTTGCTAAGTTATTATAACATGGATCACTAGGATTCATACAACCACAAGTAAAACAACTACCATCATCACATTGTGCAGTTGGATCATAATTACATCGTACATATCCTGTAGGAGTATTTGTAGGAGCTACACAATCATATGCAAGACCATCACTAGTACAATATGGGCCTGCTCCACCTGGACCAGTTCTTCCACAATTTCCTAATGCATCACAACCATTTATATCAGGATTTAGAGCAAATAAACTACCTCCAGTATAATCTTCACCATCAGTACAACCACACTCACCACAACAATTAGAGGCATCTAGATTACATGCATCTTCATCTACATGATATGGCCCTCCTGATGCTTTTGTAGGATCTTCTACACAATCACAAATTGATTCTTCACAAATACACCATCCATCCAATTCTTTCATTCCTGAATAAGTTCTCATTATAGGCCATGTTGCAGAAGGTGGATTAGGATGAGCAGCAGCTATCCAATATTTTCCCCAATGTGTTGTAAGATCTATACCATTTGGTCCCCATGAAGTATTAGTTGATAATGGATGATTTAAGTAAGTGCTTCCCCACGTATAAGTAGTACCATCTAATGGATATCCAAATAAATCCCAATAAGTATCTGTAGCATTAAAATTAGGTAATCCTAATCCTGATAAAACACCTGTACTATTTGCCCAACTTATAAAGTTATCTACACCAGAAGACCAACTTGGCCACTTAGGATTATAACATCCACCACATGAGGAATTAGACCAAGCTGTCATTGCAGCACACCAATTATTAGGCATAACAGTGCCAAGTATAGTTGCACCACAGTTACCACCACCTGAATGATTACCCTGCATATGACTAGTAAATGAACCACATTCAGTATTGCCACTAGGAATAATAGCAGGATTATCTTCTTTACATTTAGGAAAATCATATCCACTAGAATCATCACAATCCCAACTAAAATAATTATTAGCATTTTCACCTATCCATGAAGTACCATTATTATTGTTTAGTGAATCTGAATAATATCCAAATCTTTGTTCTCTGAAACGACCAGGATAAGGATTAGCATCACTATGATTTTGAGTTTGAGAATAAAATCCATCATCAAGTAATCCTGAATTTATACATTCATTAACAGGAGCACCTGCAACCCAACTACACACACATGTTCTAGCACCTTGAGCTTGTAAATAATAACCTTCACCCTGTATCATTGTAACCACCTGTTCAAAGTTTTTTGTAAAATTAAGGCTTGAAGGAGGAGCTCCAATTGTATTTGTCCACCAATCCTGTATACCTGCCATTACATCAATCCATGTCCAATCTCCTCCAGTATTAAATGGATTATTAATACTATGGTAAAGAGTAGTACCACCACTATTAAAAATTTTAATATTAAAAGTAGAACCAAATTTAACAAAATATCCACTAGTATCAGTATGACCTTGATTCCAATGATCTCTAGTAGCAGATGAAGAAGGTCCTATACATTCACATGCATCTGGTGGCATACTACCCCCATGATCAACTGTATTACACCATTTCATTTCTCTAAAATCACCTGCAGCTAATCCATTTGAGAATGTAGTAACATACATAAGAGAAGTATCTGACGGAGTATAATTATCAAAACTATACTCTACTAAATTAATCATATTAAGTCCTCCTATATCATCTATTGTTGCTCCATTAACTGGATCCCACTCACAACTATCTCTATATACTGTTGATTCACATACCCAATAATATTCACAACACTCACCAGTACCAGGCCCTGTACAAGCTGGATTAGATGTTGTTGTGCATCCCATATATGTTCCATCACAATCACAAGTAGCTGCACCATCATAATTAACTGCATTTACATCTTGACAACCATAAATACAGAAATTACAACATCCAGTATTAGTACCTCCTGGTATACAAAGACAATCTGCAGTAGGTGCTTGAGCAGGAGTTGTCATTTCTAATCCTGTATCTGCACAAATTGCATAAGTAGTATTTACTCCTGTTAAATCTATACAACCAGCATATAAACAAGATCCATCATCTAAATTAGCTGTAGCATCATAATTACATGCACAAACATCCATACATCCATATCTACTTAATGGCTGACTAATAAATATTGTTATTACTTCTGTACAACCTTCAGAGTCCATTACTATTATAGTATAAACACCTGGTCCTAATCCTGTTGCAGAAGATACATTTCCTGGATCAACAAATCCACCCCAACTAGAACTCCAACCATATGTATAAGGTAATGTACCACCAATTGCAGTTATAGTAATTGTTCCATTATCAATACCAAGATCTGCATCTGTATGTACTTCTGTAACAATGAAAGAACCACAATACATGCAAGAACCATCATCTACATTTGCTAAAGAACTATAATTACTTGCAGTAGGATCAGTACATCCCATTAATATTGGCTCTTCAGGAATTATTACTTCTGGTGGACATGCATCAAATATATCATCACAACATACAGCTGGACATTCTTCTGTAACAGTTATTTTTATTTTTTGTTGTCTACAATCACCTTCAGATGTAAGACACCAACATAAATTAAGTATATGTTGAGTATCTACTGAAGCATTAGGAATTACTATATGAAAACGACCATACTCATCAGTTGTACCAAGATTTGCACCATCTAAAATTATATCATAATCTTCAACAGCAACTCCATTCTGATTGACTACAGTTATATACCAACACTCAGAATCATCACATTCCAATTCTTGTGACCCCCAAAAGTCGTTTAAATCATTTATAAAAGTCTGTTCTGTAAAAGGTTCCATAGAAACATTAGTTCCCCATCCATAATTATCTAATCCACCATAACCATAAGCAGAAGGAGAACCTGAACTAAAAGGAGGAAGAATATTAGGAGCTATAGGAGTATAATAAGGATTAACTCTTACATGTCCTACATAATTTTCAATAGCACACATTTTAACACCTATACCATTAGCTCCTCCCATTCCAGGAGAACAATGTGGTGCTGTACCTTGTGTAAAAGTTCCATCTTTAACAGTTTGATTACCACTTGAAATAGCACCTAAAACATGTAATGGAAATGGTTTATGTGTACTAAAGATAGTATTAGGTTTAGAAGGATATACAAAGAAACTTGCATTATGATCAGCTGATTGACCTATCCAATTTGTGTATGCACTTACAAATGCATTATAATCACCTTTCCAAGTAAATCCTACTTCAGAATCTGATCCATCCACAAGTGTACCCATTCCATCTGTTGCTTTAGGCCAAATTGTAGTCACAGATGTACCAGTATCATGATATAATGAAGGAGATGCTGGATTTTGTCCATCATTACCATTTTCTGCTTCATCAGCAAATATCACAGTCAAAAGACATTTTGCAGTTGATGCAGGTGGAGGACCTAATAATGTAATAGTATTCATATTTGTTCCACTACCAGTATCACCAGCTTGTTTACCACCATACATTGTTACACCATTAACATCTGCCCATTGATGAACCTGCCAAAATATATTACCTGGAAGATTAGTAACATTATTAGTATTCATATTAGAAGAACCAAAAGGAGATACATAATTATCCCATGAACCTGTCATAGCACAACTAGCCCAATCTAACCAACGTTCTTTACCTTGTGCTGAATGAAATTGATTTCCTGTAAATCCTAAACCGGTTAACCAAACTTGTGTAGCATCATATGCATCTTTAACTTCAGTTTCACCCAATGAACTTGTATCATAGAAGAAATACAAATCACAATCAGCCGCCTGAGACTCAGAAAGTCCACATAATTCTGTTACCCAAGTAGGTTTATATGGATCATCTGGATTAGGAGCACCATCAACAATAGGATAATCATATGTAGCTTCTTCTTTAAGATCTGCTCTAAGATATGAAGGTAGTTTTCCATCTTCCCAATCACATAATCCTTTTTCATTTAAATGATTTTGGTAATCAGATCCACAACAATTACCAATTCCATATCTTAAGGATTTATATTTTTTATATACATCATCAGCAAAACTACATTCTATTTCAATCTTTCTGATAACATAATCTGTTTTATCTGGTTTCTTTTCTCTTTTACACGGTGTATCCTCATATAAACATGGATTAGAAACATCAGTAGCTGAAACTTGATTTACAGTAGCTGTAGGATCATAATTATCTGCATTAGGATCAGTACAACCATATACAATAGTAATACAAGTACCATTATCACAAGTAGCTAAAGGATTATAATTAAGTGACGTAGAATCCATACAACCATAAACACAAGGAAGACAACAATCATTAGGTGTACCTCCATCACAAGGAAAGCATGCATCAGGATCATAATTAGATGATCCAGGATCTTTACAGCCAGTACACGGAACACTAGTACAACATGAGCCATCATCATAAGTAGCTGCAACATCATAATTACATGCTGCTATATCTGTACAACCAGGTGTACCTGTACAATCTCCACAATCACCAGCTATATATGTTATTCCAGCAGGATTTGATTCAGAAAGACCATCAGCAGCAACAGTAAAAGAAGTACCTTCATATTCCCAACAAGCTCCTCCAAGTTCTGGAACTTGTATAGTTTCTCCTATAGCAGGAGGACCACCTGGTATATTATCAAAAAATTGTTGATTTTCAGATGGTATATTAGTTGCAAGTAAAGGAATAAAATTCACATGAAGTAATCCTGTATCACAATCTGTCCATTGATGGAATGTTTCATAATAACAAGAACCATCATCTATTGTAGCACAAGGATTAAAATTAGATGCTAAATATCCAGTTGCACAAGGCCATGTACAAGGATCTGTAACAGTTGGTATTGTAGTTGATACTGCACAATTATATACTGCAGCTGTACCATGACCATTTATATCAGGCATCCAACCAGCTTGTGCAGTACTATCCGTACAACCTAGTATATCCTCAGTTGCAGTATCACAACTAGCACAATCTACAAATGGCCCTTGTATATTTTCACATATATTACCATTTAATGTCCATTCTGGCCATACATTAGGACTAGCTCCAACAAATAATTGAGTACCTATATATTCCCAACATGCTGATGTGGAACCACAACCACATCCAAGAGAAGGATCACAATTAGCCTCTTGTATTTTTACAAACTCCCCTACTGCAGGACTTCCTACTAAATTATAAAAATTTATACTTGACTGAGATTGTAATAAAAGTTTTGCTGATCCAACAGCAAGATTTATAGCAGTACTATCTATATAATGAACTTTATTTGAAAAAGGAGTGGCTCCAGTACAACCAGGATCACGTTCTAAAAATACATGAAATTCATATTCTGGTATGGTTAAGCATTCTGCACAATCAGGATATGTAGTATAAGGACCTCCTACAGAATCAAATAATGTTTGTGGAATAAAATCATTTGTTCCAAGAGATGTAGTTATAGCTACTAGTTTTATACATCTGAAAGATTGCTCACCAGTAGGAGTGGGATCTAAATAATCAGGTATTGGTATAAGAATTACATCACCTATACTAGGTGATCCTAATGCAGTCCAAAATGCTATATTTTCAGCATGTTTAGATACGGTAGGTACCCCCACATTAGGAACAAGCCAAAAACATGTAGATCCTGCTCCACCGCCTACTTCATCACACCAAACCCATCTATAAAAATTATCCTCCACTATTTTTTATATTATTTTGTTCTTAGCTTATTATGCTCATATTCTCCTCTACATGTTTTATGAACTATTTGTCCATCAGTAGCTTTTGTCTTTTGACATCCACATGAGAAAGGTTTGTTGCAATGTGTACAATAAGTGTGTTTTCTTTTAGGTACAACCATAGTTTTTTTATTTTTATCTAACATACTGTGCAAGTTATTTTTTCTAATTTTCTTTTAGCAAAATTAAGAAGTTCTGTCCCAGCTTGTGGACTACTACAATATTCAACCTTTGCTCTTGCTGCATCAATCATAGTCCTAATATCATGCATTTCTTCCAATACTTTTTCTCTTTCAGAATATGGAGTACATTTATCAATATCTAACTTACATAGTTTTCTATAATACAATTCCATTAAACTAGTAGTTCTTAAGTGATTATATTCTACATATACCTTATCTCCTGGAGAAACACTATATCTAATTATATATACACCATCAGGAATAACTGTTCTTAAACCACTACAATCTGTTGTTTGAAGATTTAATGCACAAGCATTAACTGAAAAGTCAAATCCTGGTTGAACATCTATTGTTGAAGGAGAATTAAATCCAGGAGATGTTATTGCTAAATCCCCACATGTTACAGGAAGTTCAGATGCATACTGACTAGTATCTTTAATACTAAGTATTTCTGGATTTGAGACATTTAAAACTTCAAGACTTAATATATGTTTAGTTGCCATATTTATGTAATTATTTATAAATCATTAGTATCTACTAATAATATACAAAAAAAGCTTCATATATAAAACAAAAAAGGATGGGAACTTAATCCCATCCCTTTATTGTTCATCATAAACTATACTAATCTACTCTCCTTCCTCTTCTCCTGTTTCGTCACAACTACCTTCCTCAGGTGGAACAATAGGAAGTCCTGGTGCATTCATATTTCCTGCTCCATCTCCTACTCCTACTCCTGCGGCAGCAGCAATTGCATCCCAAGCAGCATCTAATTCAGCAATACCAACAACATCATCACATTCAATAGCAATACTTACTAAATACTGATCATTATCAAACACTCCAGTTGGATTGTTAAATCTTGGAACAGAATGCAATAAATAATAAACCGCATAATATCCTACAGGATATGTGTTAGGTGATGTAGGTCTATTAACTGCATTAATAATAGCATCTCCATGTTCTATTTGTCTAAAACGTGAAGAATCTCTATTACCAGCATTATAGCCACCATCCTGACGATATCTACCATCCATAATAAGATCTCGTAAAATACGTTCTCCTGAAGTTTCAGGTCTACCTTGTACTTGTATAACAGTACATCCTGGATCTGTAAACACAGGTACAGAAGTTACACAACAATCTGTACATGGATCTCCATCATCATCTAAGATAGAAGCACTAAATTGAAGTGGTTCATATGGATACCAATCTCTAGTATCAAATGAACAATTATCAAATATAGTTTCCATATCAGTCTGAACTGTAAGTGTAACAGTACCTCCTCCATCAGTAGCAAGAATGAAAGGATTTATTGTTGCATCATCATTAATAGCAGCTGTCCAAGCGGCTGAAACTTCAGCACCAGACCAGAATAAAGGAGCTTCAGTATCTTCACAACATCCTGTAATATCTGCAATCATATAAGCATTTCTGTTAAGATATCTTAATACATCTGTACCTTTAACATCAATTCTTAATTGTGGATGTGAATCACATGGATAACAATCATCTGGAATTGTAAGTACAATATTTACTAATTCCGGATCATAACAACATGTTTTCCACATTCTATTAATAAAGTGTGTTTTAATTACCTTTGATTTAATTGATTCAGCATATCCACCATGAAGTGGATTGCCACCAATTGTATCTACAGTATTTAGGTTTCCCTGAACAAGTAAAAAACCTGCTTCAGAGTTAGGTGGAACTGCAGGGGCAATGCTCAAATACGTTGTAGCATCAACTAATCCCCATTCACCAGCAGCTAGGTCTTGTGTTGCTGTACCATTAGCTGCTTCCCCGGCTGTAGATATCATACTTTTTTTATAAGCGTGATCAAAATAAGCCATTTTTTTTAATTGCCCTACTATTTTTAATTTATAAGGACTTTATTTAACATAAACAGAATGGGTTTATTCATTGTACCCAGATAAAAGTACCCAAACCTAAACTTCTATCCTTCATTATAATATAAGACTTTTTTATCTAGTAATCAAGTCTTTTAATTATTTTTTTCTGCAGACTGAGTTCCTCTCATATACTGATTTACTGCATCAATATCTCCTGCCATTATTGCAACAGCTTCATCAATAATAACTTCTACAATATCATCTTTAAACTCAGATATCACATTAACAGCTGATGTATTCTGGGTATAAGGATCTACACAACCTAATATTTGTATATTTCTAGGTTTTCTATAATATGTTAATTCAGGATTAACTATATTAAATTTTCTTCTATATATCCTTATCTTATTACCTTGTAATGTACAAAATGTTTCACCCCAATCAAAATCAGGTCTTTTTAATTTATCTCTCATTATCAAATCTACATTAGCTTCTTCTGCTAAATATACAGTCATAGATCTTCCATTATATACTACAATATCATCTGCAGGAGTAACACCTTTTATTTTAGTAGCCTTAACAGGACAACATTCTGATTCAGCTTCTGCACTAACTCTTTTATATTCTAAATAATCAGATGGCCAATTAGTTGCTTCAAAATAATCAGCAAAAAGAGTACCTGTTAATGTATATTCATTAAGTAAAATCTGAAGATCATCTATTCTACGCTTAGATGCTTCATCTCCTTCCTTATACATATTATTACCATGAAGTTGTCTTCTACACCATTCAATTTGAGCTTTATTAAAGGCTTCAATAATTTGCCAGCATTCTAAATTATCATAGTCATTGCTAGCTAATTTATTTAACCTTTGCATAAACTTTATTTGAAGAGTAGTATTGTTCATCTATCTTATTTATTCCACAAAGGTTCTATTTTTTCCAAATAGTAATTTAGTGTATCATCATTAATAGGATTCTTTAAAAATTCTACAACTTCAGCAGATCTTTTTCCTAATTTTACTTTTGCAAATGAATCATAGATATATCCATCACTTTTACTTTCCATGAATCCATGTAACATAGCATCTTTTACAAGTGCTCTAATCTTAAGATCTTCCATAGACAAGTTATTGATAGATAAGAAATGTTGAGCAGCTTTCTTCTTACCTTTCTCAAAACTATTACCATTTATATAAGCATCCATATTCTCATATAATATATCAATTGGTGTAGTTTTCTCATATTGAGTACTATTTGGATCTACAACTTTTGTTACATAAAATAATTTACTTGTATCTGAATCATACATTCCTTGTAATGCAGCAAGAGCCTTATTCCTTATTTTAGATAATTGAGTTCTTGTACTTGTGGTTTCTTGTACTTTATCTAGATAAAATCTTAAGCCTTTTTGTTTTGCTTCGGCTAGAGTTTTTCCAATAATAGAAAATCCTCCTGCTTCAATACCATATATTTTAATAAGATCATATGGGTCTTTTATTGGATCTAAATAAATTGGATCATTTCCACATTTAATAGAAATTTTATCCCAAAATTTATGGTTATCAGGTCTTAATATCTGAACTTTACCCCAAAAATCTTTATCATCTATATCAATAACATTAGTTGCTAATTGTTTTTCTAACTCACTCACAGTATTTCTAATCTCTTTTATTTTTTCTTTTCTTGCTTCTGGAGATAAAGTTTTTACTTCTGGAGCAAATTCATTTAATCCAGTAAGATATCTTGAAACTCCATTTTGTTCTAAACATGTTAAACTCTGATGATGATATACACCATCAAATAGAGTCATTTTATATTTTTCTAATCCCATATTTTCCTTTGTTTCATCAAAATATGGACGTATAGCAATAGTATGATTTTTACTTTGCTGATACTTTTCTACAATTGTTACAGTATCTGATTTAGTTACTATTTCTTCTGTTACTATTTCTTCTTTTGTCATTTTTTCTTTGGTTTAATAATTATTAATTGGTTTAAAGAAATAAGGAAGGGCACTGGGCCCTTCCATCTTTCATTTTATCATGATTAGAATGATCCTCCTGTTACAGGGTTAGCCATTACAATCTTAAGAACCTTAGTTGGATCTTTTACCCAAATGGCTGGCATCGTTTGAGTCATCATAACTCTATAGCCATTAAAGTGGCCTGATGATGCAAAACCTTGAGATCTTCCCATATAATCCATTGTACCATTTTGGTAGAACCATTTTAACTGGTTATCCCAAGATAATTTCAATAAGAATATATTGTCACTTCCTTCATCAGTTACATCAAAAATAATGTAACTATAAGAACTTAGTGGACGACCATCTACTAACGGATTCTCAATGTCATTAGTATGTAAGTTGTCAAATGCAGGATTTAATACAAATTTAACATTTGCTAAGAATGGAATAACCATACTTGTATATGCAAATCCAAATCCTAGATTCATACCAGAACCTGTAACAGCTCCAATATTATCAGCATTTGTAATCATACCGTTAGCACCGTTAGCTTGAGCAGCAATTGCAGCATTAACTAACTGCATACCACCTATTCCTGTTTGTACAATTAACTCACGTTTTGGATCTGGTCCATCAAACTCAACTTTTCCTTGATAGAAATTATAAAGTTCATTTTGGAACATATCCATACTAAACTGATTCTTGTTGTACACACGTTTAAAGGAGTTATCCAATTGTGACCAAAGACCTACTGATAATCTAATATCATCTGGACCGTCTTGTTTAACTCTACCTCCGTGTCCCCACATTAAGTAAGTCTCAATATCACTAGCAATTTTTGTTAAATGGGCTGCCTCCATAGCAGTTAAGAATGTTCTAGAAAGATCACCATTATCAAAAGCTTTCTTCATATAATCTTTACCCATTGCTCCTGCAAGTTCTTCTATAGAAGAAATTGAAGGATTTACATTTGGATCAAAGTTTCTCCAAATTTCAGTTACAGGAACTGTACCATCTGCATTCATTCCTCCTTTAAGCATTAAGTCTGCTCTTGAAGAAATTGTGTAATGTACATGCGCTTCAGCACCTCCTACAAAGTTGTAGAATTCACGGAAACCTGCTCCTGTTTGAATATCAGAAAATCTTTCTCCATATTCTCCTCTAGCAGAACCTTTTCTAAAATACTTAGTTCCTAAAGCTAAATGAGCAGGATTAAGAAAATGTGTACTATCATTATTTACAAGTTCAACAGTATAAACCCATCCATCACCTACTTGAAGAATATCATCAGCAGTAATATAAAGTTCATCTCCATTATATTTGTCATAAGTAATAATATCCCCATGACCAAATTCTCTTTGAGATAGTTTAATTGTAAATTTTTGACCATCTATACCTTTATAAGTATTTAATGGTTCAATATCACCCATTGCTACAGGTAATTCTTGTGATACTGGGGTTTGCCATCTATATTCTCCCCTGGCATTATCCACCATTATTGTATTCTTACCACCAAAAGATGCCATCTGATACAAAGGCATTTCTACCTTCTGAGTCATTGCCCATAGATCCACTGGACCTAGATCCTGAGGTTCTGCATTGCCTAGCAAATTAGTTAAGTGATATGAATCAATATGTGAACTCGTATTATAATTTGTGTCTCTTAAAAAGAGACCATTGTTTAACACTGGTGTTGACATAATTGTTCGTTTTTAATTAATAATTATTGTTGTTTCTAAAATCTTTTAAATATATTATTACTTCTTGGAAGAGTTCTTTTTGTTTTTCTTCTAGTTGACTCCTCTTCTTGTGTATTAAGAGAAGATACATTTTTATTTGATTGTGCTGTTTTAAGTTTTCTAACAGTTTTTTCAACTGCCTTATTCTCTCCTTTTACCATAATCTGTTTCTTATATCCATCTGGATCAGCAAGTAACCATAATGCTTCTGATACTAGAGTATAATTTGGTTCAACAAATTGATACTTTTCCAATAAATGTCCTAATAAATTTGTATTTTGGCCTGATATAGATGGATATGCAGGACTAACTAATCCGTTATATAAAAGAGATTGAGTCTTTTTATTTACTTTTATCTCTCCCAATTTACCATCTTTTAATGTATCATATACATTAGCCATATATGTTTCTGATGCCTTATGCTGTTGTGCTTTTTTTACTTCTTGTTCTTGTAACCTTTTAGCTACTATTGCTTCTGACATCTTATCTAATTTTGGTTTAAACTTAGATGCTTGTTTTTCAAGCTTTCCTAAATCTTTCCATATCTCTATTTCTTCCTCAATATCTTCTGGTGTTCCATATCCTGTAGCACCTAAATATTCTCTTACAATATGTGATTGACCATCTTCTGTTGAGATATCAAGTGATCTTGTTTCCTCAACTTGAGATAATGCTCCAAATAAACCTTTTAAATCTTGTCCTCCATCTGCAACATATTTAGCTGCAACTTGTAATTCTTGTGGTAAGCTATCAAAAAATTGTTTTGGAGTTTCTCTTCTTACCTTATTAGCTCTCTCATCCATATTAGCTTGAATAAGTTCTTTCCAATCTTTAGCACTATAGTCTTCTAAATCTTTATCATCATCAAAAGGAATGATTTGTTCATCATCAATCATTTTTTTGAAAACATCTGACATACCATCAATTCTTCTTCTACCTGTAGCAGTAGACTTCTCATCTTCTGATTCTGCTACTTCTAAGCCTTCATTTAATATCTCATCAACTTCTTCTGCTGAAACAGTTGGTTTTGTTTCTTTTACTTCTTCTACTTCTTCAACTGTAGTATCAGACTTAGTTTCTTTTTCTTCTAATTTAGTTTCCTCAACTGGTGGTTCTTTAACATCCTGATCTAAATATGTTAAATCTACATTCTCTGGTCTAGAGAACATATTAGGTTTTTTTTCATCAGGTAATGTAATTGATTCAGCTCCAGGAGCTCCATTAAAAATTTCATCTAGATTAACATCTACCTGCTCTACATTAGTTGTAGTTTCTATGTTTTTTTCTTCTGACATAATATATTTGGTTTTTATAAGTTATAACTTATTGGTTATTATATAGATAATATACTAAGATTTTTATTGTAAACCTTAGAAATTTGATATATTAATATAAATTTTTTGCAGTATATAGCTAAGACTACTTTTTCTTATCTTTTTTATCTTCTTTTTTGGTTCCTTTTACATCATATTTATTCTTATTCTCTCTTGCTATCTGAAGATTTTTGTTTGCTATATCACGTTGAGTAGCTAATTTCTCTCTATCAATGTTTAATTTTGACTTAGTATTTGAATCTTGAACAGCTGCCTGTTCTTTTTTGAAATTCATTTGCTCTCTATACTCATCTCTCTTACGTATATCCTTCATAGCATCTTGAAAATCACTTTCTTGATTCTGATTAATATCTACTACTGATCCATATCCTGAAGCTCTTATCTCAGCAACAGTAATATCTTTTTGTATCTCAGCTTGTGTCTGATCACTTTCAAACGCTCTTTGTTTATCAGCTTCAGCAGCTACTGCTTGTTGCTGTTGTTGTTGCATTTCTTGTTGTTGCTGTTGTTGTTGCTGTTGTTGCAATTGTGTTTTTAATTCTGCATCTTTAAGTATATCAGTAACCTCAGCAATGGAATCTGCTTTGATTACACTACCAAGATCATAAATACTAGCACCTGTAGTATTATTAGTAAGTGCCATCTGTTTTAATTGTTCAAGAGTAGCCCTATGATTAGTTTTAGTAGTACAGAAAATATTAAAATCTCTCATTAATAAGTCTTTTCCATTAATAGTAAAATTAACTTTTTCAGCTTCAGTAGTCATATAAGTTAATCTAATAGATGGATTTGTACTATTATAATGTTGAGCAAGATCAGTTCTCATTTGTTGAACTCTTGGCATAAGATAATCAGAATGTTGTACAAAATACATTTCTGTTTGTGCATAAGATTGTTGCATAGCCTGTGTAATACCTGTTGCAGTAGCATGTTGGTCAATTGGTGCTCCTAATCTTTGTGCATTAATACCAATAGCTTCAAAAGCTTGAGATTTAAAATGATTAGCTAATTGTATTCTAGACATTAATCTATTAGTTTGTTCTAGATTAAGTGTCTGATAATGATTAAAGTTTGTTGCATTTTCTGTATTTGTAATAGAAGTATCTAACGGCATCATACCAAAGTCTTTCATTGCTACATATGCTTTAGCAAGATTATGTTTACCCCAATCTTCACCCATTGAATGGCGTGGTAATGCATTTTGATCAAACATAATAACAGTACCAAGCTCATCTACAAGTATATCTGCTATCTGATTATTAACCATATTATATCCTACTTGATATGGCTTCATCAAATCAACAAGAGATGTAGATCTTGTATTTCTATCTGAAAATACTCTTCCTTCTACTGGGAGTTTACATCCATATAGAGAAGTATCTCCCTTAAATTGATATGGTACTTTTCCTGGTTGTGTTCTATCAATTCCTAAATATATTGGATTAAGTACTTCTGATTCTTTTTTCCAACTAACTGGTGCATTAAGACCAATTTTTACTCCTCCCCATACTTCATTAATCCAAAACCAATCAATATGTTCACCTGCTATAAGATTATCTTTTGTCTTTTGTTTAAATAAGTTTGTATTATATATTGGTTTTTCTGATACTTTATACGTTTCATCTACAATAGCCTGTATTATTTCCCCTTCTTCTGTTATTCTCATAAGATGCCCTACTTTTCTTTGAGTTTTCCAATATACTGTTGTAACTCTCATCATATCAGAATCACCCCAATGATATATATCATCACTGTCGTTTAATATCCAGTTTACAATATCAGCACCTTCTGTTGGATTATTCTCCCAATTACTTAAGAATTGTCTATATGCTAAACCTGGTTGCTTTACATTCCAATCATGTGTTTGTGAAGCATCATAATATGAACCATCATTCTGCATTCCTCTAAGTAAATATCTAGCAGATCGTATAGGATAATTTTTTTGTAATGATTGTAATTGATCATCATCCATTAGATATCCATACTTATCAATTACATCAGCAACAGTAAGCATATCACACTTCCCAACAAAATTTGAATCAGCAATATATCTAGAATCTGGAGATTTCTGATAAAATGTTAATGCTGGATTCCATAACTCAACATCATAATCATCCTCATTCATTTTAAAATGCCAGAATTCTCTATCACAAACAAGCATATCTCTAAATCCTCTTTCTTCTAGTTCATTTAATTTAAATCTTTCTTCATCAACATTTAATTGATGAGAAGCCCATTCTTCAACTAAACTTCTATAATCCTTAGAAAAGAAATCTTCAATTTGGGGGAGTGTTTTTAAATTTTGTGGAGATAATTGTTCTTGAACTTCTTCTGATTCAGGATCAGCACCTTGCTGAATCATCTCAAACATTAGATTATTATGTGCATCAGTTAATAGATTCTCTTCAATCATTGATCTTTTTTGTTCCAGCATCTCATTATAAGATGTATCATCTACAGCTCTAAATTGTACCTTATTAAATCTTTTTGCAAATTCTCCACATAAAACATTTATAACATTAGGAACTATTGGATAAAATTTAAGTTCTAAGGCACTACTATCTTCCTTTGTTAGAACATCCATTAATTCTCCATACTCATTATCTTCTTCTACAATATAATCTGTTTTATCAATAATACCCTTTGCAAGTTTATAGTTCTTAAGAATTCTTCTTGCATTTCTTCTAAGTTGATCCATTCCTCTCATTTCAAACCAGTCTAAATTCCATTCAGTCCACTCTTTATCTTTCTTTTTAGCTGATATAAATTGTAATGGTTGTGTAAGAGATCCATTTACAGCTGTTTCTGTAGCTTTGGCTCCCTTCTTTAATTGCATTGCACTAAGTACCTTCATAATAATCTATTCTATTCTATAATTTCTGAGCTTACAAGTTCTCTACATTCTTCAACATAATCATATACAAAGAATGTAAAAGGCCATGTACATGATGTGACATAATTTATATACATTATTTAAAATTTTTAAATGGAGATCTTTTTACTCTCCCTCCACTTGGTTTATTTTTACCTAGATTTCTAAAAGGTCTCATAGATAATTTATACAAATTCTTTGAATTATCCAAGGTTTCTAACGACTTATCTCTTTCTTTACGCTTAATATACCCTCTATTTGCCTGTTGCATCTTAGCAAATGCCACTAAAGCAGAAAAAGCAACAAGTCTATCCACATTTAATCCTGGATAAAATTGTAACATTTCTGTCAGTAACATTTTATCAGGAATTCTCTCAACTCCATATGTTGTCTTCTTTACCTCACCATCATTATCTACTACCTCATCTATCACTTCTCTTATAAACTCAATGGCATATGATACAAGATGACTTTTAAATAATGTACCTGTATTTTTCCATCCATATTCCTGAAATACATGCATATTAGATCCTAAATCCTTTAAGAAAACAATTTGTTGTCTAGGTACAAGATATTTTTGTTTTCTTTGAGAAATCATGTGTTGAATAAATAAAGATATATTATTCTCAATAAGTGTCCATGCATTATACCATTCTATAATTAATTCTAACTGTTCATGAGTTTTATTTATATCATCATATCTACCACACCAAGATGCAACAATTTTATCACCCTCAACAAAAGTTTCTAAGCCTTCAAGAGTTTCTTTTGTTACTTCTACAGGATTTTTATATACAAATATACTGCATAAAGAATCTGATGTTGTAGTTTTTCCTTCAGAAACAGGGTCAATAGAAGCATAATATGTACCAAATGGTGGATCTTTAATAGGTCTTTCCCACACTACTAATACACCTGTCTTATCTTCTTGTTTTTTATTTACTGGAAAATCAGATATAGGTAATTTTTTAGATTTTGTTGCCTTAATACCATCTTCATCTCTCTCAAGTTTAATATATTCATGAGAATATTCTTTATCTTCAATCCTTCTTATTTGTTTTGTTACTAAACTTTGTGGAAATATTGAGGCTTTCCTATATGCAAAAGCTTCAGCAATATTCATTGGTTTTTGAGAAATCCTTAATTGATACTGTTCTGGATTTAATTTTTTCTCCCAACTTGCACGTTCTTTTTTAATTGCCTTAAGTGCCTCTTTAATGTCAGAATTTCCATACTTATCAATAAAAGGTGGCATAGACCATTGTTCAGGAATAAATAAACCAGCAACTCCTATAGTTCCTTTATCATCCATTAAATCAGTTTCTATTCCAAGTATACCATTTTCTTCAGGAAAAAGAATCATATTTTTAAGAGGATTACATTGATCTAAGTCACCTACAGATCCAGCAGCAATAAACATACCTGTTGTTAACATACCAGATGTCATAGCTGGTCTAATATACTCATATGTTTGATTCATCTTTGGTGCAATACCTGCTTCTTCATGAAAGAAATAAGTTACAGGACCACCTACTCCTGTTGTTGCATTTTTTTCAAATGAACCACCTTGGATTTTAGATCTCAGTCCCTTAAAAGTTTTTCTATTATTTATTCTTACTTCAATCTTCTGTTCCCATAATAATACTTTATCAGGATTATTAGGTCTATACCATGCTGTATGTTCATTAAGAAATGTTTTATACTCATCTAAAAATTTCCATGAACCTTTATCATTAATATAATCTTTAAGAGCTGCCCCTATTTTTAATATTGAACCCTCCTCAAACCAGTACATATTAATCAATTTACCCATATGAAAATATGATGAAGCTATCTGTCTTTTCTTTAATATGGCAACATGTTTAAAAGATAACTCAGCTATCTGTTCATATATAGCCATGTGATATTGTGCATCTCTTACCTTAGCAAAACCGTATGCCTTTTCTTCTTTATCAAAAATAGGTAAAAAATTTAACCACATGTAATAATCTCTGGTTAGATACCATACATCTTTTTTCCCATGATATATAGCACCTTCTCTACATTTATTTTTTTGGTCTTCCCAATAAACATTAAAATCTTTTGACCTAAATGGTTTATCACAATAAAAACCTTGTTTATTAAATATCTTAGCTTGTTCGTTAAACTCTAATGCAGTCTTATCAAACTTATATTTTCCAGGTTCCTTAAATAAAGATTCTATAAACTCTTTAAACTCTTCTTGAGTTTTAAACTCAGTTGTAGACCAAATACCATCTCTGTATGTGGGAATTATTTTATACACTCACAACAATTGCAAGCACTGCTCCTTCATCCATTAGTAAATGTGGTTGTCCTTCATGATCCATTATAATTGGATCTGCATGATTACTATATCTTATAGTGGATCCTTCATCTACAAGTGTAACTTCAGAGCCTAATGCTACTACTACACCTTTTCTCTCTTTAGATTGTGAAGTTTCTGGTATATAAATACCTGTATTTCCATATTTCTCTGCTGCTTTCTCTTGTAATACAAGTATTTTTTTTCCAGTTGGGATAATTCTTTCCATTTTTTTAGTTTTTAGTTAATTTATTATAATTGATCATATGCCAATCCCTGACCACCACGGACTGTACTTTTCTGTTCTTCTTTCATATCATTATACGCCCCCTTAAAGGACTGTCTAATACCATCAAAATTTTTAGCAGCACTAACAAGTGAATTAATATTACCATCTCTTCCATGTTCAATCTGAGTATGTTCCATATAATCAGCTAACTTATCTATCATAGCTTTTATTCCTCTATATGCTCTAAATGTAGGAGTTTCATATAATTGAGAACATTTATCAAGAGCATATGTTATTTTTGGACATTCTAAAGACTCTTTCAAATCTATTTCATCCAATATAAGTTCATCTTTATCTATCTCTGGAACATTAAAAAAAGGATTAATATCAGGATCGGGACATGTCATATAAAATAAGTACTTATACACTTCAAGATATGTATCAGGATACTTATCCATAATAGATTTAAGAAACTTAAGAGAATAACAATGTTCTGTTGGTATAACTTCATTATTCTGTACATCAAACAATTTTACTAACATAATGAGTTTTCTTTTAACCATCTGATTAATGACTGTACTTCTTTCTTCATATATGGTATTTCATACATTTTAATATCTTCTATTACTGGGTTTCCATCTAATTCTTTAGTAATTGGATATCCATACTTATCTTCTCCCACTTTCTCAAACTTAACATGCTGTATCAAAAGCTTACCTGCTTTAAGTTTAGGATTATGTTTTAAGATAATATACATATATAGACTTAATTGCAAGTTATAATGATTTAAGTTACAATCATCCAAATTACTAACAGGATTATACATTTTGGAAGTAATTCCTTCCCAATTTGTAAACCCTTTTTCTTTTATTTCTTTATTTGTTTTATAATCTGTAATGTTTACACGACCATTAACAATAGTAACTAGATCAGCTTGACCACATATACATGCAGACTTTAAGTATGCAAAATGCTCTGGATATACTCCATCACTTAATTCTTGCTTAGGAGCTATTTTAATACCATTAGAATCAACTATAGGCTTAATAATTGGTATCTCTACTCCTTCACGTCCAATTGTCTTAAAATCAAGCATACTTGATTCTCTTTGGTCATGATACCAATTACCTAATTTAATTGCTCTTTTAGTTTCTTTATCCCATATATCTATAACTTCTTTAGGTTTAAGTCCATACCATTTTGAACGTTTATTCTTACAAGATTTCTTAGCTTGTGCCTTAGCATTAAACTTAGGTTTAAACATACTTATAAATGTAGTAACACTAGTCCATTTAAGTCCATCAGAATTTAGATTTTTATCTAAACTTTCATAGATATGTCCATTTTCTTTAAATATTACTGCCATCTTCTTCAGGTTTTAGCATTATCCCTGTATCATCTTTAGGTTTATAACCTATAACTTTTAATAATCTATCCTCTTCTTCTGCTGACATATATGAAGGCCAATGACCTTTAGGACATGTTGTAGACATTGCTCTTAACTTAAATCCTAAACTACAACCACAATCAGAACAACAAGGATGAGTACCAGGGGCAACACAGCTTTTTCCTTCTATGTCAACAAGGTCACAATTTTTACATATTGACCATCTATAATCTGCTATTCTTTCAATATAATGTTTTTTGAAGAGTTTATTTTTGATACCTTCATACACTTCATCCATATTTTTAACAGCATCAAATACTTTTCTCCATCTTGATTTTGTTTTTTTCATTTTCTTTCCAGGTTTTTTTTGTTTCTAATTCATTTTTTATCCTCTCAACTGCATTTTCCATCTGTATTAACTTCTCTTTAACAGGAAGATGTCTTCCATATCCAGAATAGGTAATCTTCTCCATATTTCCTAACATATCTTTATGTCTTTTAATTGCTCTATCTAATCTACCTTTTCTAATTACAAAAGTTCCTAAGTTAGGTAATAATATTTTAGTATGTTCTAACTTTATTAACTCTTTTCTAATCTCATTATAAAAGAATCTAATAAGATCATCAACTAAATCAGGATGTACTTTACATTCACTAGCAACTTCCTCAAATAAATCCGTATAACTTTTAGGATTTAATTGCTTATTCTTATCATTTATCTGCATGAAGGCCAAATAACAACAATATTATTATCAGTCATATACATTCTATTCTGAATCAACACTTAAAATTTTAAAGTCTAATAAAATATTACCAGAAGATTGTAATTTCATATCAGGATTAATAACTATATACTTATTATTTTTAACAATTAAATTCTTTTTCTTAGCTTTTTGTACAGCATTTCTAACAGATTGAGGACTCTTAAAAATTCCCATACCAGAAATATGTTTACAGAATGTAGTTAAATCTACACTTCCACTTTTAGCTAACTCAACTAGACAGTTTAAATCTGAAATACTTAATTGTAGATCATTAATGAAGCAGAAAGTGATGATCTGATACTTAATTACACCATCTTTCTGCATCTTAATCTTCTTTTCTACTTTATTTACTATAGCCATGTTTTTGGTATTTCTTTACTTTCTAGTAGTGTATACGTAAAGTTATTACCCCATATATCTCTAGCTTTTCTCATAATTTTCATAAACAATCTCCAATCATCATTAGCTGCAATTACTTGACAACCAGCTGACCATCTATCTATTTGTGTAGATTTTTTACCAGCATTCTTATTAGCTCTATGAATATTGATACCAAACATGCCTGTTTCAATATTTTCACTATTTAGATTATAAATATCATCTCTATTATTATCTCTATAAACACTTACAGGATTTTGTTGTCCTAAAGCTTCATATTTACCTAGATGTTTTCTGATCTTATGAGATTTAGAATATTGCCCAGGTACAAGAACTGCTACCCCTTTTTCATCATTTATACAATTTTCAACCCAATGAGTTCCCGGATCTGTTGTACAGTCAAACTCATGATACTGCCAAATACCATTATCATCTTTATAGGAGACAGTCATTGCATCATCAAATCTATTTGTTACTTTATTATTAAATAAAGAGTTTCTAATGCCTACAATATTTACATTATACAAACCTTCTGTAAAGAATTTATATCCCTTACGTTCCATTGCATTCTTAATACGAAAAGCATTTGCATTGAGAGAAGCACTAAACATTAGACTCAACTTCCTTGAGCTTTCTTGTAGGTGGAGCATCATCCATACTAGAATCCCAATCTTCTTTTGCTTGAGAATTATTTTCTGATACTTCTTGGTCTTCTTGTGGACCGGCCATAGTTTGTGATAAGAACATTTGAGATTGAACTCTTTCAGCACGAGCTTTTTCAATATCTCTCAAAAGAGATTCATATTCTAACTGAACTTTAAGATGTTTAATGTTTTCTTTATACCAAGCTGTGATTTCAGCTCGTTTTGCCTCCATTTCTTTTTCAGTAGGAGGTACAGTGTTTGCATTTGGAGTTGCATTCTCTTTTGTTTCTTTTGCCATTTCAATTTGGTTTTAATAATTAATATAATACAAAGATACAAAAAACTTTTAAATAATAAAAGTTTATTGAAATAAATTAAGTTTATCTCTAGTAATTATTTGGAAAAATTAGGGTAATTCTTTTATAATATCTCTAATAACAGCACATTTATTATATTCTTCTTCCTCAATGAAGTAGTCCATCATATTCTGTAAATTGTTTTTATCTAATGGTTCATTAGGATCATGTGCTAATACTTTGTTTTCACTCTCTTCTAAGAAGACTTTAAAGGTATTTTTACCTATTATTATATCAAATGAATTTCTAAATGCTTGATCTAATAACATATAATCTGTTACCATCTTTTCCGTTTCATTTAGATCATCATAATTTTCTAATGGATCATTCATAATTATTCTTTTAGTTGCAAAGTTATAACTTTTTTTAAATACATTCCAAATATTTTGTTAATTATTTTTATACTCTTCTGTATTTTGATGCATTAGATGTATAATTATCTCTACTATAAAATGAATCATTTATTGGTTCACCACCTTCTTGTTTCTTAGGTATAATAGGATTTCCTAATACATCTTTTTTTATTTTTTTCTGGTTAAATAAGTTTCCATGTTTTTCAAGCCATTGTTCTATTGTTAGTCCTTCCGATACTGAACCTTTTTTCTTAGGTATAACAGGTTTATATTTTTCTTTAAGTGCATCATCTATTAAACTAATATTTTGTAATGAACCAATTGGAGTTCCTTCCACCCCTATGAATTGTGGAAAATTACCTGTCATAACATTTATTCCTTCTGATCTAAAAGCAGGAAAACTAAATTGTTTCATGATAGGAGTAATATCTTTATTATGAAAACCTAATTCTTCTGCTTCTGCTGCATATTTCACTAATAAATTCTGATCTTCTGCTGACAGAAGAGGAAAATCATCATAAGGAGTAGTTTCTAACAAAAATTTATCCCCTCCAAGAATTCCTGTAGCTGGAGCTCCAAATATTCCTCTTGTTCCTAAATCTTGTTTAGGATTAGTTAGATTTGGTAAAGTTGGATCATAAGGGGTATCACCTATTCTCCACATTCCTGTAGGATTATCAGTATATTTACTTATATGTTTTAAAGAAGAAGGGATATCATTAGCAAAATTTAAAGTTTGAAAGAATTGACCTTTTCTATATGTGTTAGTATTAGGAGGAATAGTAGTTGCCATTATCTCTAAAATATCATCATCTGACATTCCTTTAAACATCTTAGAATTCCTAATTGCATCATTTAATAATACACTTCTATATAGAGTTTCATTAGTTGTTTTAGAAGTTGGTTTTATTTTTCTTAATCTATTTAATAATTTTATTCCTGTTTCAATCACTTCTCTCCCTTTTTGTGCTTTTTCTAGTTCTCCTCCCTTTTCATTAAGATTCCAAGGTAAATTCCTCTTATTTATAAAAGTTGATCTAAGAGGTGTATCAGGCATCTCCCCTGGTGGTATACCCTTATTAAACCAATTTGGAGTCCATACCCTATCAGTCCACTGTAAATCACTACTTAACTTTTCCCTACTTAAATTATCAGAGGGTAACTTATCTAAAAGACCTGTTGATTTATCTATATTTAATCCCAAAGGATTTCTACGACTACTCTTTAACCACATCTCATATGCCATAGCTTCTAAACCACTTTTAAAATTATGAGCATTTAACCATAATCTATCACTAGATCCTGATACATTCATTGGATAATTTCTTCCGTATCCTTCACCAGTTCCATGTCTTCCAATATAATACTTCTCAAGATCTGTATAATATTGTGGATTTACAAATGGCTGAAACTGGGGTTGAGGAGCCCCAGGAAGTGGATTATTAAATTCATCCATAGCCTTCTTAATGTCTATGTCAAAATCCCCACCAACTTCTGGATTTACACCTGATACATTTTTTGGTTTAAAATTACCTTTTAGATTATCCAATCTTCTATCAAGATAGTCTAAAAATTTCTTATCAAGATCTCTACGTCTTTGTACTCTAGGTACATATTTCAATGTTTTCTTATTAATTGGTCCTGATAAATTTTCTTTTTCCCTTGCATGCTTCCAAGTTTTACTTAATCTATCATAATGTGATGAAAAACTAGTAGGAAAAAAAATGTCAGAGAAAAGCCCAGGAGCTACTTTAAGATTTAATGGTAAACTTTTATATAAATTAACCATTGATCTATCAAATTTTCTACCAGCATTAATACCTTCTAAATATGTATCAAAAGCTGGTAACATAGATCCTTTTATATTTTGTAGTAATTCAATTTCATCATATGGAGAAATAGTTTTTTCAATGTTAAATAGACTCTCAAACAGACCCATATCTCTAGGTTCATCTATCCTTTGCTTTTCATATTGAAGATACTCATTTATACTTTTTGTATCCGCCACTTCTTTAAGAAATACATTTTTAGTTTTATCAATAGCATCTATTTTATGTGACTTTTCCCATCTTTCAAAAAATGGATTCCATATTTTATCACCTTTTACTCCTGAATATGGTGTATAATTATAAAAAGGTATATTAGGTTTCCAATTCTTATATTTCTTCATTAAATTTACAAGCCCCTTTCCAAATTGTGCCTTAGGTAGTTCCCCTCCTTCACTAAATCCTTTATTAATTGCATCAAGTAACTTCTGTCTTTCATTTATTATCTGATATTTTCTTCCATCAAATTTATTTGTAACATTAAAAACATCTTTTAATACTCCAGCATTGATTGATAATGCACTTGCATCTTTTAGCAAATGCATATACTTAGAAAAACGTAATAACTTTTCCGTTTCATTACTATAAGAAGTAGTTGGAGATTTAAATTGTATATACCAATCATCTATAAAATTATTAAACTCTCCCATAGTAAGATCTTTTCCAGGTTTTTGAAATCCTTTAGAAAGTAAATCTTTCCTAAGAGTAGCAAGCATATTCTGTTGTTCTGCTGGCTGATTCCACCATTTAGATAGTTCAAAAGGTTTATCCACAGGACTAACTCTATCTACATTAAACGAAGGATGAAAAGCTATTCCTTGTTCATTAAATGGCTCATAATATTGATTGTCTGGCTTTAAATTAAAATTTCCCCTAAAAGGTTTTCCAATTGTTCTATAATATATATCCTTCAGCTGATCCCTAAGTTGTCCACCTTTATATATTGGTTTATAGTCACTACCTAACTTAGACCAATCACTACTTTGTTCTGACTTTCTTAAAAGATGATTAAGTTCATGAATAGTAGTTTCTTTCATGTCGTTCAAATCATCTCCTACATGATATTCATTAAGAGCAATAATATCTCTTTTTTTTGCAAATGGGTTTTGAAAATAAGCACCTATTCCATCACTAGCACCAATTCTTGTACTAAGATCTGTATATCTTCCACGAGTATAGTATCCACTTACATCATCTACCATGTTATATAAATTAATATCTATATTTTTTATATCTTCTAACCGATCAGCCAATCTAAGTGCTACTTGGGTTCTACTTTCTCCAGTAGATTGACTTATTTTTCCAATTTCATAATCACGATTTATAGGATTACCATAATAATTTAATATATGCTGTTTGCCTTCTAATATTTTTGCTCTTCTAGGATCTGTACGTGCAAGAGTACTTAATTTCTCATTTTTAAAAACATTTTTTACTATCCCACTTAGATCTCTTCCAAACTGTCTTAGACCTTTTCCAAACTGTGCTTTAGGTAACTCTCCTCCTTCTTTCTCCGATAATAGCTCTTCTAAAGTAAAGTCAGAATATCCATTTTTAATACCCTTATTTTTGGCATCCTCTATACTTGCTCTAAAACTTTCACGATTTCCTTTTGTTTCTTTATTCTTATGTCCTTGTAACCATAAATCTTCAAGTGATAATTTACCATCTGCAAAATCTTTTAATACTGCATCTGACTCAATTAAATTTGCAAAAAATAATGTATATTGTTGTTTTTTACTTAAATCTCTTGCATCAGTAACATCTAATATATTTTGATCTATATTAAAATCTGTTACATCCGCAATATTTTTATATCTTGCTTGTGCAGTTTTTAAAGATGAAGGTTCAAATTGAAACATGCCTCTACCTGGACCATCATAAAATCCTGTTTCTTCATTTCCTGATACCTGTACGGCTTTAGGATCCATTCTTTGACCAGCACTACTTTCATGATATGCTATAGAATCTGCTGCACCACTCCATAAATCTATATCACCACCTCTTGTTTCAATAATATAATTCATAATATTATTGAGATCTAATAGTTTGGGTTTATCTTCTTCTATTATCTCTAATTTATTAGGGAGTGGAACTATAGTATTATCTTGTATCATTGGTGGTATTGTATCCCATGATCCTCCTTCTTGAAAGAGTCTATAATTTTGAGCATCATATGGTGGATTTCCTAGACTAGGTAGTATTTCTGGATTATAGAGTTTCTCATTAAAAAGAAACTTCATTTTATTATAATTATCACTAGTTCCATAAGGTATAATTGTTTTTCCTAAATCTACTTTACTTAATTCTTTTAAAAGATCGGTTACCTCAGAAAATGTAATTACTGCATCAGGATGAAGATTCTTTTCATTTGGGAACATCTTATTAAACTGTGCTCCTGTATATTCAGTATGTCCAGTATTTACCATCAATTGATGCAATCTTTCTATACCATCCCTTGAAGTTCCTATATAACCAGTAGTGCCTCCAGGTCCACTCAAAAATGGTTGAGATAAATCTCCTAGTTCTCTATTTATATATCCTTTTAAGTTATCAGAACCTTCCTTAGAAGATAATTCTCCACTAATTGGATCTCTAACAAAATTTTCTTTTATCATCTCTTCTCTCCAACTCTGGAAACCAGGTTTAAATAAACCTTCTGCACTAGCCTGATCAAAAAGACTAGTTGCTAATCCTTTTGGACTTACACCAGAAGGAATATTACTTTTATATGGATCAGTGATATTCCAAGGAAACCGTATATTTTGATTGAAAGAACTCAAAGAAATATCTTTTGGATATTGATGAGGAGCAATATTTATATTAGGCACAAATCCTCTTTCTACATTAACATTTTCTTGAATATTTCCAGGTGGTTGTACATTTTTTTCAATATTAGTGATATCTTGTTTTAAAAAGGCTGTATGTGTATCAGGAGCAATCTGCATAATTTTATGTTCTGATTGTTTTCTTAACCTTAATTCTTCTTTTGTTTTTGGAAGATTTTTTATTTCCCAATCATTTAAAAATCTTATATCACCATTTTTAAATGTAACTTTATTATAATGTTTTTCACTATAAGGTGGTAGACCCCATTCTGCATACGGCCATTCATTCTTAGGTATAATAGACTTATCCGTTCTATGAATAGGATAATAATCCAATACGTTAGAAGAAGCAGGTAATGCTGTTAAAGGTCTATTCTGTAATTGAAGATTCTTTAACCAATCATCTGCAAGTAGTTTTTGTTGTGCTTGATATTCTTGAAAACTTATTCCAGAAATAGGTGTATTTGAAGGAGGGGCATATAAAGGAGAAGTCTTTCTAGTACTTCCCTTTAGATTAGTATTCTTTACGATATCATCTAACTGCTTTGAAAACTTACGAGCATTTCTAGCCCCTTTGGTAAAAAGCTCTAAACCCCACTGTGCCGTAGGAATGGGATCAGATGATGGAACACCAAAATCAACATCACTCCATCCATCAGGAGTGTCTACATCTATATCCATATTAAAATCACCAGGATTCATACTATAAGCTGTAGTATCTCCACCTGGATCAAAAGACTCTGTGCTTCCTCCTATTCTATTTTCCTTTAAGTTTCTAGAGTATGCAGGAAGCTTTGGTTGGCCTTCAACTTTTAACTCATCTACGAGACCCATCCAGTCTATCTGTTGATTAATTTTCCTTCCCATACAACAATATACGAAAAATCCAAAACCTTTCCAAGCTTCCCCCCACCCTTTTCCACTTCCCCCCTACACCCCCTCAGACGGATTAAGACTTACTGATGACAAAAACAAAGATGTGTTTGGTGTTCTGATTGGGTCCTACCGTTAAACCTCCCCCACTTAAATTTGCTTGTGGGAACCCCCCTGCAAGTGGAGAACACTAATCAGAGGGTAAATAATTTTATTATGAGTTTAAAAAAAGCTGTTTATTTCAAAAAGGTGACTCGTACCAGAAAGGCTGTTGTATTCTGCGTTGAGAAACCAACTGCTGCTGCTGTCAAGGCTGCTGATGCAGGAAGTGCAGGAACTGCTAGTATCAACTTTGGCGGAAAGGCTATTAAGGGGCGTAAAGCGTTCCACAACTTTGGCAGACAATACTTCGTGCAAATGGACTGTACCAAGTTGAACAAGTCTGATGAGCCAAAAGTGGGCACTGAATTCCAGATTGTAACAACTACTAAACCTGTTATCAATCAGGAAACCAAAGAGGAGTTACCAAACCTCTTTTGGGGCTATGTAGGGTAAACTAAAGGGAGTACCACGTAACTGGTACACCCTTAAAGGCTGTCGTTGACAGCATAAGAACACTCACTCAGGGTAAGCAATCCAACTTGACCGGAAGGAAAATAGTTGCAACTTGTCCCTTTGTGTTCTTTCTATTCCCTTTTGAAAGGTATAGTGACATATATCTCACTAAATTAGGCTCACTTCCTAAGGATAGACAAATCTTTTAAGATTTTATAGGTTAAAGCAATTTTTTTTGTGCTTTTGTTACGCAAAAAGAGTTAATGGTATACATTACCACATATTACCACATTATACCACATAGTAGTTTGTATAGTGCATAATAAATATATAGCTATCATTAGAGTAAATAGGAGTGATGAACCTACAATTACAAAGAAGTCATGGTCTAGACTAAGTTTGTATTACTCTTATGTATAGTTATTCTCTCTGTATAGAGAATAGGCATAGTAACCACAACATTAAAAATTTAAAGACATGAAAGTATTTGGATATAATCGTAAAGGTTTTTTATACATTGATACAGGTTCTCATCTTATCTCTCAACAAGTTAGTTCAAATGCATCAAATATGCTGAACAAGTATTCTACTCTTAAAGAGTTTGAGAACTATGATGTAGCTGCTAGCATTTATTATAAAGAAAAAGACTTGCAAAGGAAAGAAGCATATCATAAGAGTCAGATTGATCATAAAGGTTTAGTTGTGATAGATGAATTTGATAATGAAGAATATTTAAATGAAAAAGGCATATGATAGGTACACAATATATAATGAGACTAAGTAAACTAAGTCTTATATTAATAGATGAGCAATCAGAAGGAGAAAGATATAAATTAGAAGTGATTGCAGTATCAGGAGAATATGAAGAGGTTGTAGATATGCATATGGGTACACATTTTGATTGCATTATGTTTGCAATAGCACAGTTCACACCAGGAGAATTTGAATTAGGTGGTGAGTATAGTGATGAAGATATGGAGAGTTATCGTGCAGAGGGAAGGAATCCATGTTATTTTTGTATGAATTAAATAATTAATAGAATGAAGAAAAGATATTTAGTAGTACAAATAGGTTGCATAGAATGTGGTGTTAACTCATATCCAATAGCAGTTGTAAGCACCAAAAAGGAAGCAAAAAAGATAAAAGAAAATCATCCATCTACTTGGGATACTGAAGGGGGAGATGGTTATGTAACTATATGGGACTTAAAAGATATAAAATAATGGCCAAGTTAACTAAGAAACAGAAACGTAGTATTCGTAGGAAAGTAGCTAAAGAGTTAGGTGTCTATCCTCCTAAGCATAGTATTCATAAGAGTAAGAAGGCATATACTCGTAAGAATAAGCATAAGAAAGATGATGATGAGATGAAGAAGGCTCTTATAGATTCTATTAGGCAAGATAATGCTCCAACAACTGTAGGTACACCAAGTCCTAATTGGTTGTATAAAGAAAAAACAAAACCATCATTATGGTATGGTGAAACAACAGGTAATATATTAAATAACAAATAGAAATGAAAGATAGATTAAGTAAAGACATGCTAAAGAAGTTAAAGAATATTGGTAAGCAAGGAGATAAAACTAAAAAGAAACCATCACATGATAAATTAGGTGGTAACTTAGATGATCCTCATATGAGAAATACTAATACTTTTCTACGTGATGGAAATCCTAATAAGGCTAAGGATGAGAAGAGGGCTAAAGATAATACAAAAAGATTTCTTAAAGCTCAAGAAGTAGAATATAAAATCAATAAAGATATTGCTGAGAACTATAGACATTGGCAAGGAACAGCAATAGGTGATTATAATCTTAATCCATTTGGTTGGGATGTATTTAGCATGACTAAAGAACAATTAGTTACTACATTAGGTCATTGTTATCATACTATGAAACATATTCATAGTAAATATTTAAAGACAGAAGAAGGTAGAAAAGAAGAAGAGCATTATAATAAAATAAAA
>Ga0098040_1000179_pt1 | contig 30014 bp, 72 predicted proteins | sample 7_EtaG_FD_75065 | JGI IMG/M metagenome (GOLD analysis project Ga0098040, IMG submission 75065) | Marine viral communities from the Subarctic Pacific Ocean - 7_ETSP_OMZ_AT15161 metaG | ecosystem: Environmental > Aquatic > Marine > Oceanic | place: Pacific Ocean | collected 2015-01-08
AGGCGTATTAAAGCAAGAGAACTTCTTGCGGCAATGAGTAAGGAAGAATTGAAAGAACTCAGTCTTAGCCTAGACGCCGAGACTGTTGCTGAGCTTCGCCACCTTCTCGCCAATCCGATGTATAGGGATTAAAAAAATGAAGATCTCAAAAGCAAAACTACGACAGATCATCAAGGAGGTAAGATAGATGATGAAAATAAGCAAAACAAGGCTCAAAGAGATTATCAAGGAAGAGATTAATGAGACCTTCGAAGACCGCCTAGCCCGGGCCAAAGAGATCGAGCCAGGTGTCGACTTCGAAGCAGAGGAAACAGCGCTTAATAGCCCACGTGAGGCTGGGAGGCAATGGTCTTATGAGAACATTGTTAACACAGTGGGCGACTTGGTTAGAGAAGCGCTGGAAGGACACGGACTTGACGCCGATTCTATCCGCGATGCTATTGCGGAGGCTCTGGACGAAGAGCTTGGACCAGAGGAAATAGAGCTTGGCGAAGGAGCGAAGCTTCTGCCTGGATCCACCGTACGGCGCAAGAGTGATGGTAAGATAGGATATCGGACCGTAGGGACCAAAACGGGCGCGGGGTCACGGGCCTGGAATATTAAATGGTCCGGTGAATCAGTTGAAAAAGATGTTCCCCGAAATACATTTACGATCGAAAAAGATAAATAAATCTAACAATAAAGGAGTAAGATTATGAAAGAATTATTACAAGACAGTTTAGCCTTGGTCAAGGACCTCGCCCTGCTTCGGGCAGAGCGTGAAATCTATGTGGTCCTCGCTGTTGCGAAGGCTGGTGCCTTTGTGGCAGGACTTGTCGCCGCAGCACTACTGTAAATTAGGAAGTAATTATGGACGTCCGGACCCTCGTAGAGAATTCTTATAATAAACATGATGAACAGCGAGAATTTCTTGCAGAGGTTCTTGAGTTTTTATTAGCAGAGGGCGACACCCCGGACCGCCCCTCTAGCATTCCTTTCCCCATTATCAAGATCACAGAACTGTGGGGACAAACCACAGCCAGCGGAAGAAATAAGAATGATGATCGCAAGCGCATCGAAAAATTCACTGCGCGCATTCCGGGGAAAACTGTTGCTCAAAAACTAGAGGGAATTAACAGCGTTATCGATTATAATCCTCGTATCGATCTTCCCAGAATTATGTCTACTCTCGTCTTCCTCGAACTTATGAGAAGTATCGTAGTGGAATACACCGAATCGGTCTCTGGGTTTCTTTTTGAGGGTTTTCTCGCAGGCCTTTTTGGAGGGAAGTCGGTTCAAGTAACTGATGTTAAAGGCAAGGCGGCGGAAGGCCAAGTGGGGAAACCGATTACGGACGTTGAGCTAAATGGGCGAGACTACAGTCTCAAGCTATTGAGCCCTAAAACTTTAATAGAGGGAAGCTTTAAAAATCTTGTCCACCACTTTGAGGCACGAGACGAAGTGGTTTACTTAACTCTCAGGAAAGAAGGGGACGGCATATTACTATGGTATGAATTTACCATCACCCTTCCTACCTTTGTTACGTTTATCGGCCACGCTAGCAAAACGGTGACGGTGCCCGTAACGCAAGATGTTGAAGTGCTGGGCTCGCATCTTGCCACGGCTGATGAAAATCTTCAAATAGAAATCGATGGTAAGAAGTATACTATTGCAAAAGTAATTCCGGCCGAAGGTGGGAGCAAGGTACCCTGGAATAGGTATAAGAACCGCGGAACGAAAAATCCGGAAGGGTCATACATACTAAGTTATGAAACTGGAGAAACCCGAGAAGAAATCGGCCTCACCGCTTCAGGGCGCCGAATTTGGGGCGAAGGCCCAGACGGAATTGAAAATTACAGAAAAGCGCGCGAGATGGGCGGTCTGCTCGCAGACAAAACAGGTGCTGACAAAGGATCGATGATAGAGTTCTTAAAAACTGTTCCGGGCTATGCAGACAAAGCGGCTCAGTTTGAGATCTCACGTGCGTACGCCGACAAGCTTGTAGACGGAGGTGACGCTGAGCTAGTGGGAACGCTTGATCTTTCGGAAGAAAAGATCCGCGGCGTTGCAGAACAGTATGCAGCCAAGTTAAATGAAGAGTTGGTGCCCATCTACTCGGCCCTCGACTCTTTCACGAAAAATATCAATTCTTACTTCTTAACGGGCAAGCACGCGAAGAGCCGTTTCGCGCATGCGGATGCCGCTAGCACGGACGCAAAAGAACTAGAAACAAAGACGCGTAAGATCGTTAAAGGTGGCGACGAAGCCGATGAAGGCCCCTAAACTAAAACTAAAAACTGTTTGACATTTCAAACATCTGTGTTATAATATAAATATAGAAAGAGAGGTCTGGATGCCTAAGTGTAAGTTCAAATCCCGCGCTGCTCTGAGCGAAAAGCTTTTGACTGGTGTAAACAAATTGGCTGACAACGTGGCAGCCACACTTGGACCCAAGGGTCGAAATGTTATCCTTCATCAAAAAGGAAAAGAACCAATTATTACCAAAGACGGTGTTACCGTGGCGGCGTTTGTGCATCTGGAGGATGAGTTCGAGAACACTGGGGCACAGATCCTTAAGCAAGCTACCTCTCAGACCAACACAGTGGCCGGTGACGGCACTACAACTGCCACGGTCTTGTCCCGAGCTATCCTAACGAATTCACAGCGTTATATCGCCGCCGGCGCCTCTCCTGTGGAGATTAAACGTGGTATCGATGCAGCGGTTGAACAGATAGTCCACAACTTGCGCGAGTCGGCCACTCAGGTTGAGACGCTGGCAGACGTAGAGAATATTGCTACCATTTCTGCTAACAACGATCGGACTCTCGGGAAACTTGTGGCGACGGCGGTCGACAAGGCCGGGAAGGATGGAGCAATTACTGTTGAAGAAGCCCGTTCAGTGGAAACCTCTTTAGATGTTATTGAAGGTTTTCGTCTGCAATCGGGATATATTTCATCTGCCTTTGTGACTGACGAAAGACGAGCGGCCATTAAGTATGACAATCCTTTGCTTCTGATCACCGACCACAAGATTGAGACGGTCGACCAGATCTTACCGATCCTTGAACTGGTGGCACGCGACGGACGTCCTTTGGTTATTATTGCCGAGGAGATTGAGGGCCAAGCGTTGGCCGCCCTCATCATGAATACAGTACGCGGGTCGATGAAGATTGCGGCCCTGAAAGCGCCACATTATGGTGAGCGCCGAAAGAATATTTTAGCCGATCTGGCACTTTCTACGGGTGCAGAATTTGTTTCATATGATGGCACTCTTCCATTAGGCGATGTGCAGCTGCCTCACTTGGGCCACTGCCGTTCGATTGATATCACTAAGGCTACCACCACCGTGATCGGAGGCAAAGGAAATTTTACCGAAATCGATCGGCGCATTGAATTGCTGAAGACTGAGTTGCAGCAGGCGGATGACCTTCAAGAGTGCGACAAAATTCAGGAACGGATTACCAAGCTAGCTGCTGGCGTGGCTGTTATTAATGTGGGCGCCCCTACCGAGATAGAGATGACTGAAAAGAAACATCGGATCGAGGACGCACTGGAAGCTGTGAAGTCTGCCCAGGAGGAGGGCGTCGTCGCTGGCGGCGGGGTCGCACTGCTACGCGCAGCCCACGGTATTGAAGTCCCGGTGGAGAACGAAGACCAGCAGTTCGGCGTGGATGTGGTGATGGCAGCGGTAACGTCTCCGCTCCGCCAAATGGCGACCAACTGCGGGCTCTCCCCTGATCTGATTCTTAATATGGTAGAGACTGAAGCACTCAATGTGGGCTATAATTTTAGGACCGAGGAAATAGTAGACTTGGTGGCTGCGGGGATTATCGATCCGGTTAAGGTAACCCGAAGCGCCCTCCAAAACGCGGCCTCGGCAGCTGGAACTTTAATTACGACTTCTCATGCGATTATCGAGGTTTGATTCTAATTAGATTGTTGCGAGAGGGTATATAGATGCACGAAGACGAAACCCATCAGCTTTCGGTGATGATGGCAGAAATTTCTAGTAAAATGCAAATTATTCTTGACAAACAAGAAGAATTAGCGGATAATATAGAGAAGATAAAGGAAGCGGTGTATGATCCCGATCGGGGATTATACGCTCGGTTAAAAGATCTGGATACGAGAATCATAGGCCTGGAAAATTGGAAGTCTACCAACAGTAGGGTGATGTGGATTATCGCCACAGCCATTGTGGGCCTGTCTCTGAGCACGGTGTGGAAGGCCGTATTTTAAACGAGGTAAAAGATCAATGAGAGTTAAATTGTCTTATACAGTAGATGTTGAAGACGTCCTAAAGGAAGCAGCAAAACTGCTAAACCTTCAAGCTGATGACTTGCAGCAAAGTATTAATTTGTTTGCAGCCGTCCAGAAGGAATTACGTGGAGAAGAGGGCGAAGAAGATGTGGTTAATACCTCCAAGGTTCTGGAGATGATTGAGGAGTTCCGCCGCGCGTTGCTTAATGTAGATACGCGCCTGGAGGAGGTTTGTCAGATCGTGCAGGGCTACGAGGACTATGGCCGCGGCCAGCGCGACACGCCAGTGCGCGAATTACAAGAAGATCACGAGGGTGCAGGATCGATAGATGTTGTTGACTAAAGACTCCCTCCGGGTCGGAGATTTAGTGCGCGTCCCCGCCAACTCACAGCTATTGGAGGCCGATCTTGACGGCCGGCAAACGCTTTATGGAGCGCGGGAAACCGTGCAAGCGCGCCTTAATACTAATGAGCCGGTGCTGGGATTAGTATTTAGTGTGAACCAGACGGATATAATCCCGCGTTACGTGGGCGTCATGATTGAAGGACGCCGCTGGTTTGTAGACGATAAATATGTTACCGCGGTAAGCCCTACTCCGGAGAGCAAACACCGTACACTGTTGAAAGGATAATAGAATGGGATCTCAAAAAATTGATAAACCTTGGGGCTATGAAATCATTTGGGCATCGACGCCGCGTTATGCCGGGAAGATTCTTTTTATCGAAAAAGGCCATCGGCTCTCGCGGCAATACCACCAAATCAAGGATGAGAGTATTGTGGTGTTAGAGGGAAAGCTCCGTCTAGAGATTGGACCCGACCAATACGACTCGGCTCTGCAAGTCTCGCACTTAGAGCAGGGAGAAGCTCGCCACATTACCCCCGGCACCGTTCATCGTTTTTGTGCGGAGGAGGGGGACGTGTGTTTAATCGAGGTGAGCACCCCCGAGCTTCACGACGTAGTTCGTTTAGAGGATGACTATAAAAGAATTGAAAAGGACCAGCTCCCTGCGATTAAACCTCCTCGATTTCAAAAATAATTGAATAAAAACTAGAAAAACTTCGTCAAAGGTGGTTTGCTTTATACTTACTAATAGGATGTTGTGAGCTTGTGTTCACAATTGTTCTATTATTTTCGTTGTGAAAGGGCTCAAAGGTTGATCGCTCATGGTGTATCCCGCTGAAGTAGACGGTGTAAAGAAAGGATAGAGAGAACTTAGCACAACATAACAGGAGGGCGACACATGCCTGGTTGGTTTCGAGTACTAATAGTGTTGACAGCGTTGCTGTCCTTTAGCTGTACCCCTCCTAGTACTGCGCCCCTCGGAACCCAACATCTTCCTTACATCACGGTCCCTGGCCAAGCCCCCCTCGACACTCAGGTTGGGCAACTGATCGATGACACACTCAGTTCCTTTGAGTCGGCCTCTCTCGCCCCGGTTGAAAAACGAGCCCGCAGCGCTGCAGTAAAGGTTCTTCGCCCTCTTGGTGATGGCCACGGCTCCGGTACATATATGCGAATGCACGGCCGCTTTGTTGTGGTGACGGCCGCTCACGTGGTTGGTGACAACACGGTGATGATGATTCAAGGCCGCGACGGCGAACGTGTGATGGCTCAAGCGGTCTACAACGACGAACAGAGTGACCTGGCGGTTCTTGTCTGTTCTAAGCTCAAAACACGAACCGCTATTACCTACCGCCCCCGCCGCACTGAGGCGAACCTCGTGGGCGCCTCCCTCACATATACAGGTTTCCCAGGACGCCACGACCTTCTCACCATTCGAGGGTACGTAGCCGCTCTAGAAAAGGGATACGTTGTTACTAATATGTTTGGCTGGTTTGGTTCCTCCGGTTCAGGAGTCTTTGATGTTCAGGGTCGACTAGTAGGAATAGTCTCAGCTATCGACGTCGGGAACTGGTATGTGCCCATTCCTCTAGGCAGCATTGTATGGGTGGCTCCAATGTGGGAGTTAGATGAAGACATAGTAAAGGTGCGCGTTAAATTGGCAGCTCCAGAAGAATCATTTAATTCTTTTCCGGGGGCCCCTTCGCCCCGTCGAGGAGCCCCCGCTCCTAGGTGACTTTCATGCAGCGTATCTTCTCCACCTTACTTCTGTTAACGTTGATCACAGTGGGGGGGTGTGAAGGCGACTACACTATTTATGATCTAAACCCTGGAGAAGTAGTTAGAATTGAAGTTCCGGTCGAGGTGCTTGTAGAAGTACCGGGTGAAGGGGGGGAGGTTTGGGTCGATTCATTCGAGCAACCATATTCATTTAATGGCGTTGATATTCTGTGGGTGATCGATCGCTCCGGTTCCATGAATGATAACGACCCGGAACTTTTAGCGGGCATCGAAGCGATGATGAATGCATTGCCGCCGTCGGGGTGGCGACTTAATATGACGTCAGCCAGTCCTCCCCAGGCGCGCACTGATGCTCTTTTCCCCCTCGTGCCGGGCGACGATATTGCAGATGCATTAAACTTGTGGAATAATGTTGCTCAGGGACACTGGGAGCGGGGCTTCGAAGCCGCACAAGCGTACATCGAAGATAATCCCTACGCCGCCAGCTGGATGCGAGACGATGCCGCGCTATTGGTGGTATTTGTATCGGATGAAGAAGAGCAGAGCCCTAGTGTGACCGTTGATCAATTCATCCAATGGTACGCGTCTCTGAGGCCATCCGTGTTTTTGGGAAGCGTCGTCCACATTCCCAATAGTTTTTTATGTAATCCAAATCTAATAGACATTGGCGACAAATACATTGAGGCCACGGATCATTTTGGTGGGATCGTAATTGATATTTGTTCCGACGATTGGTCTACCGGGGTCCAAGACGCATCGGCCCAGGTGGAGCCCCACGAGGAATGGGCCCTCACCTACACACCTATCGAGGACACTATCATTGTATTCGTGGGCTTTACAGAATTTTACGATTGGACTTATAATTCTGCTACAAATAGTGTACAATTTGATGTTGTCCCCCCTGAAGGTTCCCTGGTGGAGATCGGTTACGTAATCGACCAACTTCTTGGGGACGATGACGACTCTAGTGCTAATTAATATAGCATGAAAGTTAGAAAGGCTATCATTTTGACTGAAAAATGGAATCCCACCCCCCACGAAGTTCCTACGGCACGTAGTTTGACCTCAGATGAGGAAGAGAACGAGACTTATTTAGACTATCCGTTTCCTTTATCTTTAGATTCTCAAAAACGTTTGCTACAATTGATCCATAACCGTAAGTCGGGTATAATTAGTAGACAGGAGATTAAAGATGTTCTCTATCCTTCAGAGACTCTTCAGTAAAATTTTCGGTCTGGATAAGATCCACGATCGTCTAGATTTATTTGAAGAGAGGCTGACAAGACTCGAAGCTCACCAGCAAGACTACCGAGCCATCCAGTTTTATATCGACGAAGCCGAACGAATGTACCAAGAAGATTTAGTAAAGCTACAAGAAGATATTCAGCAAGCTTTACTGGAAACTGTGCAACCCCTCGGGGAAGCTTAGGTGCAACGCGTCTACCTCTTTGACGTCGACGGCACCCTCACTCATCCGCGCCAGCAAATTGATGAGGACTTTGCTTCCATTTTCCTGGACTGGGCGCAATATGTTGACGGCCCTGTCTATTTGGTGACGGGTAGTGACCTTAAAAAGATTAAACAACAAGTATTTGAAGAATTTTTGGACGACTGCGACGGGATATTTACTTGTTCAGCTAATGAATTGTGGAAGGGGGGATCCCTCGTCTACCGTAAAAAGTTTCGTGCCCCATCCGGTCTTTTGGATGATCTTGCCTTGTATCTAGAAACCGGGGCTCGGTACCACGTTCGCACGGGGAAGCATATCGAACGGCGCCCCGGCATGATTAATTTTAGTGTTCTTGGCCGGAATGCGAATTTACTCCAGCGCGAGGCGTACACCAAATGGGATAAGAATGCTCGCGAACGCGTCGATGTAGTAGATTACATCACAAAGCTTTATCCAACTTTGGATGTGAGTATCGGGGGTGCGATAAGCGTGGACATTTATCGCCGCGGCCGAGACAAATCCCAGGTAGTGGAGTATTTGCAGCAAACCTATGGCGATCCTTTATCGATGGTTTTTGTGGGAGATCGAAATGTTCCGGGAGGAAATGATTGGCCGTTGGCGCAGGTACTCGAAAAAGACCCTCACTCACACTGGTTCCAAGTTAATTGTTATGAAGAGACTCGGGCGTTAATTGAGTATTCCGAACTATTTATATAGATGCACAAACATTTAAACCAGTTTAAGCGTTTTCTTGCGGAGGCCCGCGATCCCTCTTATGAACAAGAAACTTTTTATTTCCGAGCGTTGGTATCCCTGCGTAAAGATTTGGGTGGCAATCGCGAGGAAACTAAAAATGATGTGCGCGCAATTCCCGAGGTCCTTACGGTATCCAACATAGACCCCCCCGATGGGGTTCAACGGGACATTGGCACCAAATACCTCAGCACTTGGAAGATTCACGTGCGACTTCCGCGCACGGGAAATCGTGAAGAATTAATGCGTCTCATTGTAAACGATATGAATAATTTGCGGGGATGTAATGTTGTCCAATTTAAGATGTTGCGCCCATCAAACGGCGGCGCAGCGGCACGTCCTTATGGGGCCGAGGTAGAACTGGAGGAGGCCTATGGGGAGAACTATCAGGATTCCCCCGAGCGTAAGCGTCGAAACCGAGCTGCGCTTAATATCACCAAAAAAGGTCCCAATAAGGGAGGCCCCTTTAAACCAGTGACGGATGACCCCAATTGGGGAAGCTCTCCACCCGGGGCCCCCGGGGGAGGCTCAATCGGGACTGGCCTAGAAGAGGGCGATTCTAATGATTAAAATAGCGATCACTCCCGGAAGTCTGGAAAAATATTTAGCTTTTAATTTAAAAGAAGAGTTGAGCCCTGAGTTGTGGGACGACGACGAACAACTGCGCCCCGCCATTAAAGCCGCCCTTCTCGCCGTGGTAAAAGACTTCTTGGATAGTTTAGATTTGAGCGCCGTGGTGTTGGACGATGTGGTGATTACGGGATCGTTGGCTAACTATAACTGGTCGGAATTCTCGGACATTGATGTACATCTCCTTGTCGACTTTAAAGAAATTAATCCTAACGTCGACCTAGTTAAAAAGTTTTTTGATGCGGTGAAGTCTAACTGGAATAAACTTCATGACATCCGGGTGAAAGGATATGAGGTGGAACTTTATGTTCAGAATATTTCTGAACCTCATATTTCTACAGGAGTGTATTCCATCCCCCAGGACGCGTGGCTTGTTAAGCCTAAACGAGTGAAGCCTGAGATCGATCGGGAAGGGGCCAAAAAAAAAGCGCGTTTTATTCAGAGAGAGGTTGACAAACTAGAAAAAATATACGATAATGGAGACTATGAGAAAGCTTTCAGAGTGGCAGAAAAACTAAAGGACAAAATAAAGAGGATGAGGAAGATGGGTCTCGATCAAGCCGGTATTTATTCTCCCGAAAATCTCGCCTTTAAGATGTTAAGACGATCGGGCGACATTAGCAGCTTGTTCGAGATTTACACCAACGCCTACGATAAGAATCTTTCCTTAGCCGAAACCATACAGGACGGGTAAGGGATGACTATTGGATCTGTTATTTTGGTGGTAGACGCCTTGGACCGACTTTTAGTGCTTAAGCGTCATCCCGAAAGTGTTTGGATGCCCGATAAGTGGGGTCTCCCCGGTGGCGCTATCGAAGAGGGAGAACTCCCCGCCGCCGCAGCCATTCGTGAAACTTTTGAAGAAACGACGCTTGAAATAGGCGAGATATCTTTGGTCGAAACAACCGACACTGCATATATATTTTACAGTCGTGACTACATGGGAACGGTAAAGCTCGATCACGAGCACACGGCGTGGGAATGGGTGAGGCCAGAGGTGATACAGACATATGATCTGGTGCCTGGGGTTGCGGAATTATTTGCGAGTGTCGTGGGGGTTTATTAATCATGGTGGAAGAGAAAGAAACAAGCAGCGAGAGCCTGGAGGAGACCCCATCAGTCACCGAGCAGCTTAAGCCTAAAAAACTACCCCGGCTGGCTCCCGAAGGGATTCGGACGTTTACAGTCGCACGACGATATGACGAGACGGGCGTCTCCGGTGAAGGGGTGGTCATTGAAGGAGTGACCTTGGCCACGGGTCAATGTGTAGTTCACTGGCTGTATCCGCCCCCGAGGGGCGGGATCGCCATATTTGATTCAATGAATGATTTCGTGAAAGTTCATATTCAGCCTCATCCGTCCAATGGGACGATTATTACTTATGATGATGGCGAACAAGATCACTATGGACTAGTTACTGAAGAAGATAAAGTGGAGGAATAATGATCACCTTAAAAGATATTGGTCGTCTCATCCAAGAAGAAGTAAAACTGACCCTAGAAGCCGACACGCGCCTCTTTCATCCAGGCGAAAGATTGGCGCTCGATCGTGCGCGCCAGCGCAAGGGAGACAACCTCACCGCCGCGGAGCGAGAAGTAATCCAGCTTGCCCACGCTCCACCTACCTCCTCTTCTCGTGAAGATCCCGACGTTGAGCCCCCTGCGGACACTGAGGACCTAGCAAGCAGGGTAAGACAACAGACTGCGGCCGCGACGGATCACAAGCCTGTTGAAACACAGGATGTGGCGGCGTTTAAAATGTATAGAAAACTTCATTATGACCTTCTCGATTTAACTGAAGACCAGCGCCACTGGCTCGCTGGACACGCAGCCGGCATGGGAACCGTTCCTCGCGAGGTCTTGCGTCAAGAGGTTCCTGATATCCTAGATGCCATTGAGGCTGTTGAGAGAAACGAGGTAGACCCCGAGCTTCAGGCCCGACTGTCTCAGACCCAATCTGCCCCAAAGGGGGAAACAGCCGAAGAAGAACAGGCCCGCAAATTTCAATACAATCGGGCTTCTCGCGAATTTAATTTATGGCGCGACGCGCCGTACCGGGATCTTAACCGCTGGCTAAGTACTTCCCGTGGCCTCGAAACTGCTATTGAGTATAATGTTATTGATGTTGGTGGTTTCGACGAAGTAGATTTTCCCGGCGGCGAAGAGGCCGCCCAGAGTTTCAAACAAACTTTTGATGACAAGATCGCCATTGAACAACACCTTTTCGATAAAGGATATAATATGGAACAACTTTCGTACTACCTCCAAGATCCTGAAGGTTTGTATGGTGACGCGTAAATTCATTTACTTTCTATTTAATTTAAGTTAAAATAGGGAGGATGCCATGAATACTACCAAAACTAATAAACTATATGAATCGTTTCCGGCGCTTTATCGCGAACGTACAATGACCCTGGCTCAGTCCCAAATGCCGTGGGGGTTCCAATGCGGCGACGGTTGGTTTAATATCGTGTGGGAGTTATCCGAGAAGCTAAACAGCCTCGCACTGCGCGATGACTCTGTAGAGGGCTCCCTCCGCGTCAACGAAGTTCGTGCAGAAGAGGGGCAGCTGGTGGTGGGCCTTACCAATGCCGCCCCCGACGCCCGCGATGTGGTGGAGCACGCGCAGATAAAGTCCCAATTTACGTGTGAGCTGTGTGGGCACGCGCCGTCCTACCTCCGCAAACACCCCGACTTTTATCAGCGCGTGGTATGTGGTCGTTGTATGAAGAAGGGCAAGAAACGCTCGTACAATAAAAACCTTAAGCGCCGCTCGCAGTCTTTTTCTTTTTCGGACGTGGTGGTTGAAAAAAGATAAAGCAATGTTGTTTTTCGCTTGCGTTTTGGGGAAAGATCTAGTATAATAATCCTATGGTGAGACATGAACTCAATGAAAGATACTCTGGGTGGCTAGAAGGCGTTAGTCCTTATAGCGCTCAGATGAAACAAATTCGTATCGGATCTGCCGGGGATACAGTAGAGGTGCGGAGCCAGTGGACAGACCAAAATAGTGGTGTCACGTGGCTCTATGTTGAATTGCAGGGAGAGTTGGGATGGGTGTTGGAGTACGAAGTAGACGAAATAATCGACATGGTATAGGGGATTTAGTGCAGTATAAGTTTAAGTCCTGGGACGGCTACCGCGATGCGGCAGGACTTGTTATTGAGATTATTGAGGCAGAGGAGTGGGAAATCACCCCCGTATATAAAATTTTAGGGCTGGACGGCATAACATATATGATACATCCAGAATATTTAGAGAGCATTGGAAAAAGAAAATGACCAGATATAAAGCAGACAAATACCCTTGGGGGAAAGACGACCCCGAGGTCACTGATTACACACAGAGGCGCATTAGAGAACTACGCGGTGAACTCCCGCTCCCTTCTTCTTTTGAGACGGACCCCTACATTGTCCGCTACTTTGCCCGACAGAAAGGACAAACTAGTGACGTCAAGAGCCCTCTTTAGAGAGTTTTACTGGTCGGATGAGAGCATTGACGACTGGCAAGAGGTCTGGGCCATTCTGTGGCGCTTGAACCTTGGCTGGGCGTGGACTCGTGGCGACCACTACGCTCGTCGTCTGGGCAGTGATGCCCGCCATCGTTGGACTGTTTTTACTGCGGTGGAACATAATTGGATATATGGGGACCTCGATGATGTGGCCCCCCTTCCCTCTGTAAGAATTATTCAAGAAATGCTACGATGGGCCGGTAATCGTATTTTTGCTGTCCTCGATGGATCAGCAGAAGAAACAATCATCAAGGAAGCTATTGTTCTTTTAGAAGAGTGGCTACAAAAATATGGCGCAGTCAATGGAACTGCACCCCTGTTATAATATTGGAGAAAAAATGGGAAAACTAATGGAAATAGGAAGAAAGGCAGTCACGAAATTCTTGAATCTTGTGGTAATCCTCATACTGATAGCACTGGGATGCGCGTTTATGATAATAGACGGCGTAGTGTTAACAAACGTAATAAACCAGTTGCAGACGGGCAGCTATGCGGACGCCAGTTTTGGAGTTCAGGTGATGTTTCTCTTTGTAACCCTCAGTGCGTTTCTTATTTACTTTAAGGAGTATGTGCAGAGTCGATGATGAAAAGGCTTTGGTTTTGTTTGTTCCTGGGACTGACGGGCTGCTTCTTCGTTGTGGACGACGGAGGCTACGACAGTGGTCCCGATGATTATTACTACTCTTCCGACTTGTGGTTTAACGATGCGTGGGTATCGTGTTCTTACGACCCGTGGTCTGAATATTCGGATTGGTACTTTTTTGCGCTGGTGGAAAGCGGCCATGGTCCCGATGAAATTTATGCGGTCGATGTTGTAATCAATGATTTGACTTACTATGGTACCGACGAAACGGTGTATCTATATGATAGTGGTAACGGCGTGTGGGAAACCACCCTCAGCAGCTGGTATTACACCTGTAATTACCCGTATGATTTTCGGTTTATTGCCTATGATTATCATGGCTATTCTACGGATGCTTGGGTTACTTGGTAAGCGACTAAAATATTATAAAACAAACGTGAGAAGAGAGTATGGGAAACTATTTATAGTATGAAGAAAATTCTTAGCGAGTGGAAGAAGTATTTAAACGAATCTTCCCTATCGCGGGTGTACCACCACATTACAGAGCACGACAGCGCCATCATTACAGCTTATCGTAATGATCCCGCTGATATGTCCAAATGTACGGATGGGGCTGTCCCCCTAGAACCAGGGGAAACCAATATTTTACGCAATCGGAATCTTAAAGCTGTTCTGTTATCGATGGGCTATGGAGTAACCAAGGTACGAGGAACTTACATTGAAGATTTTGATACACCCGAGTCGGTAGAGGTAGGGGAGGATAGTTTGTTTGTGGTTAATCTCTCCGATCGGGGTGATTTCTTTGAAAGTATAGCTGAGCTGGGAGAAACATATTGCCAGGACTCCGTGCTCCTCATTCCTCGTACTGGTGTTGATGCTTATTTACTGGGCACAAACAATAGTGATTTTCCGGGTTTTGCTCAAACCATTCCTGTAGGTAGTTTACATATGGGTGAAGAAGCAGAGTTCATGACCCGTGTGCAAGATCGGCCTTTTACATTCAGAGAAGGGTTAGAAACTTACAAACAGCTCTCACGCAACGAAAGAATGGCTGTCAAGAGTATGGCCAAAAAGGTATTAAAATAATGTCATCGTTTAAAATAGGAGACCGCGTTCTTCTTAAAGATTACCCCTCCTGGGGTCCTTGTGAAATAACCGAGGTATATGAACAGGAAGAGGCTCCCCGCTACGCGGCCCGTCGAATTATCCCAGAGGGGCGCGCCGATACCGCCTTCGTAAATTTGCACGCTGAAGATTTTCTTCGGGAGCGTGATCCTCGTTTCGGATGTCCTTTAAATTAGGTCCTGGAACTACTTTTCTTTTATGGGTGCTGCTTATTCTAATGCACTGTACACCTCCTCGCAACCACGAGTGCGAGGCTTTAAAAAAAGAAATTGATCGCAGCTACGAGCTGGATATAAATAAAAAAAGGCGCCGGCAGATGTGGATGAAGTATGACGAACTCGACTGTGACAGGTTGCCTTCAAAATAAGTGCAGTTTTTTCTTGACAAATAATCCCCAGGGTTTATAATAGTAATGTAGGGAGATCATTAAGACTACCTACACCTTTAGACTAACTGATGAAGGAGAAAATATTATGACGAGTCTAATTCGTAGAGGTGCGTTTCCCGCACGCACAATTTCTAAGCGGGAACTCTTTAGTCCATTCGATGAACTAATCAATTCTTTTTGGGGGGATGCATTCCCCTCTTTACACAAGGAAGTCGGCCAAGATTTCTTCCTCCAAGGGGGCTACCCCAAGGTAAACGTGGTCACGTTTGATGACCGCGTGGAAATTGAAGCAGCCATCCCTGGTCTAAGCAAAGACGCAGTGGAGGTCGAGGTGGTTGATGGCACTCTTACCATTCGTGGTGAAAGCAATCAACGGTCCGACGTAGCTGATGCACAGTACGCCCGCCGCGAGGTAAAGCGTTCTGCATTCGCCCGGTCGTTCCAGCTTGGCGACAATCTTGATGAAACAAAAATTGGGGCAGCCTATGAAAATGGCATCCTCACTCTGACAATCCCCAAGGTTCAGCCCTCCGAGGCCGAGACTATTGTCAGGAAGATTGAAATTAAGTAAATAAATTAATGGTCCCCGAGAAATCGGGTGGATTGATAAGTTGGTGGGGCTTATCACCTTCTCTTTATACAATTGAGAACTATTTATATAGGACGGTTGTATGCTCTCAATTACTAAAGAAAATTTACGCAGAATAATTTTGGAAGAGATACAACTTCTCACCGAAATAACTTTTGCGTCGGCAGTTAATAATCTCGGCGCTAAAAAAATGCGAAAGGCTGTTCGTCGCTGGCACGACGAGCGGCCGCGATTCATGGTGACTGTGGCGGGAGGCCGGAGGTTGGATGAACTATCTCCCGACGAAGAAGCCAAGTTTATACAGAACCGCGTGGGTCAGCTCAAAGACTGGCTGCTAGATATTGTTCCCGAGGATTTAGAAGATAATCAGAAGGGCCTCGTCGTTACGTGGCTCGCTCGTCTCGCCCGCGATCTAGAAACGGGATATATGACCCAATTCTTAGAAGGCAACGCTCCTGGCCGCGACCCCTGGAGCGACTTTGAAATGTTTTTTCACTATCAACAATTTATGGGTGAGAAAGATTTAAATAGAATCGCAGATCTGGACGAACTGTCTCAAGTTGTCCGAGCAGCACGCCCCCAAATTGAGAAACACCAAGAAGGAAAAGACTATGGGGACGTATCAAAAGGAACAGAGGTTTTCCGTGATGATGACGAGTGGTTTATTGCTGCACTCCATAACAAGGGAGCCGCGTGTTCTTTCGGCAAAGGCACCGATTGGTGTACGGCTGCGCCGGGCCTAGATTATTTTGCAGATTACTACGAAGAAAACGATCCACTATTTTATTTCGAGGAGCGCGCTCCCGACTGGGAGCCAGCCGCGACTGACCTCGATACCGCCGGCGCCCCACGCTACCAATTTCATTATGGCAGTCAACAGTTTATGGACGAAGCGGATCGGCAGGTTTCCTCGTACTGGTTCGACAAACTGCACAAGCTCCTAATGCAAACGGAGGCTCCAAATAAATATCCCATCCTTCCACAGTGGACACGCTCGCGCCTTCTCCACAGCGACTCAGGTGCCACCCCCGAGGAACTACAAGAAGCGGTGGATGCCCCTGACATAAAATATGCTGAGCTGCTCAAAGTTGCTCAACACCCCAACGCCACGGAAGAGATATTACGTCAGCTAATAAGACGCACCGGAGGTGAAACCCCAGACTATGCGGGCGGCCGCTGGCGCTCATCGAGCGAGGGGCTAGCCCTCAAGAGTAAGATCGCAGATCATCCCAATACCACACCCGAATTGATGGCTGAGTTGGTGGAAGCAACCATTGAAGGTCAGGCTACACACGCCGAGAACTTGGCGAAATCGCTCGCCAACGACACCCTGCGCGACTCACGCGGGCTACGACGAGGCGAACCGGAACAAGCCCCTGAAATGTCACTTAAATTCTTTACTCCCCTCCTCACAAGATTAATTCATAAAAAAACAATTAGCAATGAAGATATGAAGCGTCTTGGAGATATGGTGGACTCAAAGATGGTGGCCGACTTTATCAAAGTAAAATTAAATGCCCGAGAACAAGGGGAAGAACCAGAGGCGAGGGACATTCGCCAGCGTGTAATAGATTCGATGAAGTTCGCTTCTCCCGCTGACCACCAAGAGGAAGAGTTCCGTCCGTGGTCCCCCCACGTTGACCACAACCTGGAAGAAACTTACTCGCGCTGGAAAAAAATCATACATTAGGGTTGACACCGCCGCTCGTCTCTGGTATTATAAGACTATGATGACGTTCCAAGCAGGCGACCTCGTGCGAAAGAAGCACATGGAAAACGACAAGCACACACTAGCTGTCGTTCTGATGCACAACGCAGCTATGGAAAGCTTTGACAGACTCAAGGTGAGTTTTGTCACCGATGGCATTGTTCAGATAGTAAGACTACAAGAATACGAGATTGTGAGTAAGCGAAAGGTAAAATGATGTTATACATTTTGGCTGTGATAGGTTTTCTGGTATTTGGTGCCCCCGGTTGGGCATATATCCTTCTCCTCTTTCTATTCATCTTGATGAACAACGATGAGAATAGGTGAGATAGTCAAACTTGTTCAGTCCCCAACGCTGGACTGGATGAAAGAATATCTTGATAAGAAGTTTGAAGTGCAGGACTTTTTGACAGGTTCTCTTAAAGTAAAAATGCTGGACGCCGACCCCGAGTGGATTTGGTTTGTTCACGCCGACAACTTTGAGTTGGTGGAGATAGAAGAATGAAAATCGGTGACTTGGTAAGATATTGCGATATTGACGACGAAATCCGCAACCCGAAAGACGAGTTGGGAATTGTTACAAAGACTGGCACCTATACAAACGGCAAGCCCGAGTGTCATGTTGTATGGTTTACCTGCGACAATGAGGGTTGGTGGAACAGTGAGAACCTGGAGGTTATAAGTGAACTTTCAAGTCGGTGATGTAGTGAAGTGTCAGGGCCACCTCGCAGTAGTTGTAGCTCACAAGTTGTACGACGCAAAGCGCGATGGCTATGTGCTGGAGTACTTGAACCCGAGCGTGCTCGCCCCCAATGGGCGGGGAGACTCGATGGTTCTTCCAGAGGACTTGACGCTGGTCAGTAGTCGAGATAAAAATCAAAAACCCGGTTGACACGGGCCGTCCCCCATGCTATTATAGAGATAAGATGAGGAATTACGGACCCCTAGCTCAACTGGCAGAGCAAAAGGCTTTTAACCTTTAGGTTCAGGGTTCGAGTCCCTGGGGGTTCACCAATTAACATGAGAGGCGCGGTGGTGGAATCGGTATACACAGCAGACTCAAAATCTGCCGCCAATCGTGGCTTGCGAGTTCGAGTCTCGCCCGCGCTACCAAATTAGGAAAAATATTATGAGTGTAATGGGACCAGACGGAAAAATTGGAATTGCGGGAGGCGGCTGGTGGTCGCCCTACGGTGACACCGACGAAGAAATCCAAGAGAATATGAAAACCGGACAGATGCCGAACGCGCCCGACGCGATACGGGTAGGACCCTCCCGCCACTTCACGGGAACACAAGAGGGCGACGAACACTTGTCGGATTTCTTGGGGGGCATTGGTGCTCTCGGTGGGCAAGCAAAAGAATCTTACGAGAAAAGAAAAAAGAAGCGCAAGGGCCGAAGCAGGAGGCGCGCCCGATGAGCGCGAGAACCTATCTGAATTTGGAAAAAGAACAAATTGAAACTCTCTTGGACCTCCTGGTAGAAATCCACGCCGTCCATCGAGACTTGAGTCGGAGTGAACAATTTGTACAGATTCTTTTGAACGAAGCCCTTGACAGAATTGAGAACGACTGGTAAAATAGCAAAAGAGTTAGACGATGCTTATGAACCTAAGAGAATACTTGAGAACGACCTACACCCCTGCGCGGGGCAGTAACTCAGTAGGTCAGAGTAGCGTTCTTATAAAGCGCCGGTCCCGGGTTCAAGTCCCGGCTGCCCCACCAGATTCAGGTGAGCTTACCGACGACCAGCTTGAATGGGTTATCGGTGGCGCATCGCCGCAAGCATTTAATGGGTGGCGAATAAAAATAATTAACGGAGATCACAAAAAATGTCAGATCCGTGGGAGATAATTAAAAATATGAGTGAAAATATTAGAAGAAATAAAAAAGTGAGCTGCGCCGATGGATTTGAAATGTCGGTCCAAGCTGGACCGTTTAACTATTCCACCCCCCGCAACCGTGAGGGGCCGTACAGTCAAGTCGAGGTTGGGTTTCCCTCCTCACGCGAAGAGTTATTGATGGAGTGGGCCGAAGACCGCGCCGACCCCACGGGCACAGTCTACGCTTGGGTTCCGGTGTCCGTTGTGACCAATGTGATTGCGAAGCACGGTGGAGTCGTAGACGGCGAAGTTCCCGAAGGCGTTGCAAGATTGGAGCCAATAGAATGAAAAAGATTATTGTGCTGTGTATAATGTTGAGTGGATGCGCCCATGTTTCTGCTCGCGTTTTTCCCTACTTGGATGGAGAATGTCCGTGGGATTTCCCGGTGAAGGGGAACGATGGCAATCGTGGTTTTATTTATCACGATTATGAGAGTCCTTATTATGAGAGGGTGGATGCTGAGTGGTGTTTCACCAACACCGACGAGGCCCGAGCCTACGGCTATCGGAAATATAAGGTCCATCGCAGCTATTGATTTTTTCAAATAAAAGTTTGACTTTCGCGTCGAGGGCTGCTATCATAGACCTATGACGTATGAGCCTAGATTCCGCGTGGGCGACGTAGTTCGCCACGATGCCTCCACACAGGAGCCCCTTCCAGTGGGCTACGTTACACAGATTCAAGTTGAAAACTTCTTGACAAAAGTATGGGTTACATTTTTTGACAAAGAAGGTGTTGCTATTCCCGGCGATGAATGGTATAATTCAGTAGAGTTGACGCTCGTCAGTAGGAGGCTTCAAAGTGGAGACAGCTAAGACCATTTACCCCGGCGACCTTGTAAGATACGGGGGTATTGTTGGGGTGGTTGTGCGGGCTGTATCTCCTGGTGAACCCGCCTGGGAGGGCCAAACCTTTGGGGCGGATGCCACCTGGGTTTGGTGGGGCGACAACTCTGAACTTGGATGGGTCTATGACAAAGACCTCAAAATTGTTTCAACCGTTAATAAGAGAGATTAAAATGGAAATCGGAGATAAAGTACAACATTACAGCACCGGGTCAGTCGGCACGGTACTTGACAGCACCTACGAACTGGAGAGCCCTCGACGGCAGTTCCTCGTTCAGTGGGAGGACGACCGAAGTTTCAGTCGCGACTCCTGGGAGCGCACCACGGATTTGTCAATCATTCCGCACATTTACGAAACAAATACTTTTATTTCAGAATAAAGTTTCTGCCCTTGACTCTCGACCGTCGGCGTGCTATTCTATAAGTACGATGAAGACAGGCGATTTGGCACGAGTGGTACAACCCGAGGAATTGGCGCTTACACCCCCTTATTTGGGGGAACTCTGTGTCATTGTCACCAGAAAAGATGGGCCGATTGGACCTCCCTGGTATGAAGTCAGCGTTGTTGACACCCAGACGGGAAACCAGCAGCTTAGACTGATGCGCGGCAACTACCTGGAATTACTCAATGCCTTGTGAGAACTGCCGCAAGAAAGCAAAACGACAGTTCAAAATTATTGAACCGGGCATCGTATATAAAATGAATAACACCGACACCGAGGACGAGCGCATAGGAACTTTTTGTACAGCAGCTTGTGCAAAATCTTTTGCAGCCTGGATGTACGGGCCGGGACTATCTAAAATGCCGAAGGGCTGGAAGGTTGAGGAAATTAAATGAAAATCGGTGACTTGGTAAGATCGCGCTTCGGAAAACACGGTGTGGGAATCATAATAGATGCTTATTGCAACGAGCGCGACCACCGGAGCAGCGAAATGCGTGTTAAGTGGTTCTCTGAGTGGGCGAACAACAGCGGGTGCGCTTGGTTCTTCACCCGCGACTTGGAGATACTCAGTGAAAATCGGTGACTTGGTAAAAGCAACTCCGAGCGAACCCAATCAACACTCCAGATCGTATACTGGAATAGTCGTAAAGAAGCAGTTTACGAACCAACTGAGAGACACAGCCATTAACTGGCTCCACCTCAATATCGGAGTGGGATATTTTCACGAGGATGAGTGGGAGTTTGAAATTTTGAGTGAAGTGAAAACTTTTATTTGACAATAAAGTTTTGCTTCTTGACTCCGCGCCTGGACCCTGCTATACTATAAGTACGATGAAGGTTGGCGATTTAGTAACGATGGACACCCCACTCACACCCGAGCGGTACGGAGTGGGGATTATTCAGAAGATAGTTCAGTCTCGACGTTTCGCTGGAACCCGAGCTTGGACCTCGCCGGTCTATCACATTCGCTGGCCCGATGGGGGAATCAGCAATCAGTACGATAATGAAATCGTCCTAGTTTCAGAGGCTTAGATATGGGCTATCGCTCGCAAGTAGTTTTGGCAATCGCCAAAGAAATTCAGCCACACTTCATGGCTGCTCTGTCGGTTTGCACCGACGCCACCGTCCTTGTTTTTAATGACGCCGACCGTTTCGACAGAGATTATTATCAGGACGGCACCGGGCACTGGCTCATTCATTGGGATTCAATCAAGTGGTACGATTCCTACGAGGAAATTGGTACTATTGAAAAGTTTGTGGATGCTGCGAATGATGACTGCATTGAACTTGGCGAAGACGAGGGAGACTCCAGCGACTATATTAAATTTGTGCGCGTGGGGGAGGAAACGGGCGATGTTGAGCACAAGGGTTTCGGCTTTGATGACGTAGCCGCCCAAACCTCAATTAGCTTCTAAAAAGTATTTCAAATAAAAGATTGACTCTCAACGAATTTAGAGTTATAATACAAGTATGAATGGAGACAGCTTGATGATGAACGACGAACTTATGAGTATGGAATCTTCTGCCTTGAAGGGTTTTACTGAAGCCCGACGACGCGGACAGCCACTCCCAGCCGATGTAGAAATGTTATTTGACACTCTCGGCATTATGTGGGACGAGATTGAAGAAGAATATTTCAATCTCAATCAGGTGCTGGCAGACTCTATTAACGCCTTGCTTGCCGAGCACGGCCCGCAAAAGTCCCTGGAGAACTGATGGCTCGTAGACTTTACAAGGTCGGTGCCCTCGTTGAAGCTCGAAATACAAAGTACGAGCGCGGCAAGGGAATTATTCTGACTGGACCCCACGGCGTAAAAAACTATTGGAGTGACAATATTATCGAAAACTTTACCGTTCACTGGTTTGACCGACCCGGCATTATCGACCGCTGGGAATGGAATAGAGAGAGCACCCGCAACTTTAAGATGACAAAGAATCAAATTAAAATTCTTAGGGCATCTAACTAGTGACAAAGAAACTTCCTGTTATCTCCACACACCCTCCGTCTATTTTTAGGTCGGTTGTAACTGGCAAGCGTTACGCTGTCGGTGGCGAGTGGGTGGAGATTCCCGAGGATGTTACGAGGGGCACACTCGACCAGTGGATGGTCTGGAGCGCAACCCTCCCCAAGAAAAATGTTCCAAACGACAAAGTTTGGGAGGTAAAGGGGTCGAAGGGAAGTACATATACTGTCAGTCGTAAGAGTGGCGCGTGGTCCTGCACTTGTGCGGGGTTCAAGTGGCGTCGAGACTGTAAGCATATGGAGGCCAAGAAACAAGAGTGTCAAAACGAAGATGGAAAATAGGCGCACTTGTCGAGGCCCGCAACGCAATCGACAGCAAGCGAGGCCAGGGGATTATTCTCGACGGCCCAGCCCTCCGACGCCCAGGCCCAGGGATGAAGATACAGGAAGTATTTACTGTGCAGTGGTTTATAAACCCAGAGTTTACAAACTGGAATGATATGTCACGCCGAGCAGTTACTGTCTGTACCAAACACCAAATCCGAGTAATTTCAGACCCTTAGCCCTCTTAAAAAGTATTTCAAACAAAAGATTGACTCTCGCCCGGTTCTGGGCTATACTGTAAGTATGATGAAGGCAGGCGACCTGGTGAGCTTCAACGCTCCCGATGATAAATTCCACGGTTCCAAGGGCTTGATTGTCCGGTGCGTGGAAAGCAATATATATCAGCAGGGTCGCCACTACGAAGTTCAAACATTTTGTGGGCATACTATCGTCGCCCTCGATTTTGAAATAGAACCACTTGAGAACAAAGTAAGTATCCCGAGGGCTCGACAATGACTATTGGTGATTTGGTAAAGTACCGGGACACAGGTTGGAGGTCTTGGCTTGGAATTATAATCCAGGAAGTGCCCGGTAGTGCAGAATACAAAACGGTGCAGTGGCTAAACACTGACGACGGAAGTCACGCTAGAGTCACCCACAAAGCAAGGGAGTTGTTCAAACTAAATGAAAATCGGTGACTTGGTAATGCGTACTTATGGTGAAGGCCGACGACCAGTGGCAATCCTTGTGGGTTGGCGTTGGGAAGGTGCGGTGGTCCAAGTAAGATGGTTGGGCAGCGACGAGACAGAAGAAATCGGTTCTCAATATGTGGAGTTGGCATATGAAGCCCGGTGATTTGGTAAAATTTGATTGGAAGAATACTCCTGCTGGGAGAGGCCCCGATGAAATGGGAATTTGTTTGAAGGTTAGTCAACCAAATCCACTAGAGAAGCCCATCGCAAAAGTGCATTGGTTCTCGATGAAGCACCCACTTCAGCATTTGACTGAAGTTTTGGAGGTTGTAAGTGAAAATCGGTGATTTGGTAAGATTTAATGACTCGCCTGACGAACGCGACCCCTTCGGTCGGCCTTGGCGCGTAGGTTGCCGTTCTCCCGAGTTGGGAATCATTACAAAAACTGACCCAGGCGTGCCTAAACGCTGTCATGTTGAATGGTTCAGTTGTGACAACCGAGGTTGGTGGAGCTACAAGAATCTGGAGGTACTCAGTGAAAATCGGTGACTTGGTAAGATTTACAGCCGAAAGTTGGGGGACCCCGCTGGAGGACCGCCCGCTGGGCATTGTGGTTAAAGAACCCTACCAGCCCGCAGTCCACCAACACCCCGTTGTGGTCGATATTCAGTTTGCCGACAACCCCCACATTTATTCAATTACCCCCAACGACCTGGAGCTTCTCAGTGGCACAAGAAACTAAATATAATTTAACCGGTTAACTTTTATTTGAGAATAAAGTTTTGGAGCTTGACTCCCGTCCGCTTCTGGGCTATACTGTAAGTACGATGAAGGTTGGCGATTTAGTAAAGACTACAGGATTTGGCCCCGAGGGTACAACCGGTGAGCTTGGCATAATTATTAAAGCCAGCGCACCGCTGCGAGTTGTTATTGTTTATTTTAATAACGGGGTACAGACCCCATATGCCGTTGATGGTCTGGTGGTTGTAAATGAAAATCGGTGACTTGGTATCAGCAGCAGACAAGACTGCATATCAAACACTCTGGGAAGGTACGGGCATACTGATTCGTCCCGACGAGGGCCGCACATACGTTGAGTGGTCAAACTCCTGGGAGATTCTCTGTGATGATGGCAACCGTCGCGTTATTGACGGTGGAGATATTGAGGTACTCAGTGAAAATCGGTGACTTGGTAATGAAGCAGCGCAACAGTTCCTCACGCGATGATGCGGGCTTGGGACTTGTGATTGAGGTAGCGTTCAGCGCAGGCCGGCACACGCCCAGCGGTTACAAGGTTCAGTGGTCAAATGATTACGGCACATTTTGGGCAAGCAAAGATCTGCTGGAGGTTGTAAGTGAAAATCGGTGACTTGGTAAAATATATTGCGGACGAAGACTTCGACGCAGACTTCTACGGAGGGGATATGTTTGGTATCATCGAGGAATTGGAGTACTACGTCCCGAGCCTTAAATGCTACGAGAAAATTTGGGTTCGATGGCTCGCCAGCGCCAATTTACAGTGGGCAGACTCAGACCACTTGGAAATTGTCAGCGAAGTAAAAACTTTTATTTGACAATAAAGTTTTGGCCCTTGACTCGCTCGCCTTCCTGCGCTATACTATAGGTACGATGAAGGTTGGCGATTTGATTATTTGGGATGAAGAGGGCAACGGTTTTTACTCTGGAGCCGTTGCAGGGCTAATCATCGAACGGGACGACAGCGACCCCAACGAGCCAGCCGTTTTGGTACAATTTATCGAATCGGCTCCGTGTCCCCCGAACTACCTGCACTATTACGACTGGGAAATCGAATTGTGGACGAAAGAAGGAACAGTGAGAGTTCAGCGTGCGACGTAAAAAGCCAGAAATCGGGGACCTAGTTAGGGTTCCGGTCGAAATGAACTTGACCTGTCTCGTAATGAGCACCCAGGGTATTCACCTTTGGGTTCAACCATTGAACCGGGCTCTGGAGCCCGTTTACGTCCGACGCGACGTTGTGGAGGTTATTTCTCGTGCCAACTCACACTGATTTGAGAATTGGGATGCTGGTTCGCTGGCATGGCGACGACTGCGCCGACGATGACCCCAACGATTTGGGGATTGTGGTGAAGATGCCAGGACAGAGCTTCCACGGTTACTATCATATTGCGTGGTCTGTAACCAATACCCTGAGTCACCACAGCCCTGATATGATTGAGGAATCTCTGTATCAGGGACACTTGGAGATTATCCCCCAACCCCGCGCCTAAAAAGTATTTCAAATAAAAGATTGACAAAGCCTGAAGTCTCAGGCATACTATAGATAGTAGGGTGATGAACACCCGACCCCGGAGAGAAGATGGACACAAATAACCTTGAAAATATGATTCGCGATAAGCTGACTGATGATGATCTGATTTCAGGCCTTATTGAACAGGATGATGTCTTTGAACATCTAATAGATTTGATTGGCGAGACTATTGATGAATGGGGCCAGACGGAGAGAAAATGAAAGACAACTACACTTCACCCTACGCACAGAACGTGCCAAAGATGTATAACACCGAAGTTGTGGCGTTGGCGAAGAATCGCTTCACCGACGCAGAGACTCAGATGGCTATTGCGAAACATCATTACAGGCTGGGACACACCTATCTTGCACGCAACTCCAAGATTACCCAGGACGCTGCAAAGGAACTGTGGAGCCGACGCGGCTACGTTCTCAAGTCCATCCTGATGGCTCACGACCGGATTGACTTGAGCGACCAAGAGCGGATTGATGTATACCGCAAGTATTTCAAGAACAAATCCCGGTCGGAATGGCGCATGTTGAGTGCGTTTCTGGGTCGGTCGTATTGGGAACGCGACAAGAATGACCCCCAGACTCCCACGGTGTTGCTAGATGAAATTTACAGTGACCTGTTGGCAACTGACCGCGTAAGCCGCTATACACTGCAACGATTTGTAGACCATCCGAACTGCTCCCTTGAAATGGCTATCAGAATTTCGACGACACCGGACGAGCAGAACGGCAGCTACACTTACAGCAGCGAGGACCTCCGCCAGAATGCGTTGATGCGAGTCGCGGAAATCACCAAGCAGCAGCTTGAAGCGAGGTAGAAAAATGTCGAAGCCTCGCGGAATGAGTATGATTGGTGCGCTGGTTCGACATAGCCGGGGCACCGGAATCCTAAAAATTGTCACCGGGTACAAATGTGATGCGTCCTGCGAGTTCGTTCATTTTGCGGGCGACACCGCAACAACTTGGTATCCCCTGTACGACTACGAGATTCTTTCCGATGAACACTAAATGCCACGGCATTAAAATTGGCGACCTTGTAAAGTTTAAGCATCACATTTTTGATGGGATGCAACCCATTCATCTTGTAACTGAGGTTTTCGCCCGCGACCGTTATACCTGGGAGCAGCCGGCGCGCCGGGATGAACCGATGAATATCCGACTTCACGGAAACAGCGGCATTACTCACCGTGCAAATAATTTTGTGGTGGTGAAGCGAGCCTAAAAAGTATTTCAAATAAAAGTTTGACATCCACAAGATGTTCAGGCATAATATAGATACTGGAGAAACGCGATGAAGACTGTACTCGTTTTTGATACTGAGGATGACAAGGGCATGCGTGCCACAATCAAGATTGTGGAGCATCTTGCAGAGCAATATCTTCCGTCCCGAAGGTCGGCTCGTCACGATGTTTCTTTCGGGAAGATTGAATTTATCAAGACGCTCCGCACTTTTATGAAGGATGCGGAGGAGCTTGAGGACCCGTCTGACGGAACCAGCCTGCGGTTCGCCAAGGGATTTGCCGACAAGGTGTGGAAGCGGAAGAACAAGGACCTGGGAATCTCCTAAACTTTATTTCAAATAAAAGATTGACAGCAAGAAGTTTCTCAGGCATAATATAGGTACGATGAAACGTGAGGGACGAAACCTGATTGCACTCGCTGCCTGGAACCACCGGGGAGCAGGAAAGCACAAGAACAAGTCCAACCGTGGAAGTGGCAAGGGCAGCGGCAAAGCTGCTCGTCACGCGAAGCACAAGGGGCGACGATATGCCCGCGATTGAGGTCGGAGATTTGGTAAAAAGAATTCCCCCCCACCTGGGACCAGACAACAAAGTTTATCTGGTGGCAGAAATAGAAAAACGCGAACATTCCGATGGAAGGCCGATTCTCGGCCCGCACGGTGCACCGAGTTGGTGCATACTCCACGACGACGAGGGCCGCTTGACTGCCGTCAAGTCTTTGACGGTTGTACTCAAGGCCCGACGATGAGAAGAACAGACGCATGGGGAAAGCCCATCTTGCGAGTGGGCGACATTGTACAATGTTTGCCACAAAAGGACCCCGGCACAGTAGTAAAGATTCTCCAGGTGAACGCAAACGGCGCTTGGGTTGTCGCGGTCAAGTGGTTTACTTGGGACAACGGCAGAACCACAGAAGAATACATCACAGAACTTGAACTTATAAGCGAGGCACAAAATGAGAAATAATCAAGTAATTCAAGCATTTAGACGAGGCGACAAGGCTCGTAGCTGGACCGAAAACCTCCGCACGGATGGAACAACACTCTGGTCGTACAACAAGAAAATCGCTCACCGCACCAGCGGAGGCGTGATTGTTGTGGGCGACTTCACCGCACCGGGCGGGCAGTTCCATTCGGTGACGACTTCGGGCCATGTAAATCGTGCGAAGGGTGTAGCCCATCACGTTTTTCACCCAAGAATCTATATCGAATCTGAGCAGTTCTTTGTCGCAGGCGACAACCTAACTTTTACTAATTTTATTTGAAAATAAAGTTTCAAGGGTTGACTTTGGTGGTGTTCTCAGGCATAATAAGAGTATGGATGGTGAAGGAGACACTAACGTGCTAGAACGAATCGAACGATTGCTAACCCGCGTGCCGCAAAATGGCGGCTGGGACCGAGGTTTTGTTGAATCTGTGATGGAGCAGCTTGGTGCGGGACGCACCCTCTCACCTCGCCAGCAGGAAATTCTGGGCAAGATTGAAGGACGCTTCTCCGACGAAGCCCTTGACGCTCGCGCCGATTGGGAAGATTCTTGGGACGACGACAAGCAGGCGCGATTTAATATCGCAGTGAAGTATTACGGACGCACGGGATACTATCAGAATATTGTGCAGCGAGCCTGGAACCAGACTGATTTTGTTCCGAGCTTCAAGGAATATAACGCACTTACAAATAACAAGTATGCGACCGCTGTCATCGAAAATGTACTTGCGGAAGGCAAGTATCCGGTGGGCTCCTTGGTGCAGTTCCGCAAAAGTAATCGAGTCAACCATCGCTTGCGCGGCAAGACTGGAATGGTTGTAGCCCACAACGATGAAGTCAAGACGCACGCGAAAGGCGGAAAGCCTTACAGCGTGGTCCTCATTGGAGAATCAGAAATCAGAGAGTGCGAAGAACGCGATTTGAAAAATGCGGGACGGAGCCCACAAAAGCGTTCATAACCGGGGACGGGGTAAGAGATAAAAACATGAGGAATTCAATGCCTCTCCTGAATTCCAGCAACATGCCAACAATTAATTTGGCGGGCGCGAAACCAAATTGCCAGGAGGCTAGGAACCAGGGACCGAAGAGAACCTGGACCCCCGACCCAATAAAATCAAGGACTTAGAGCAATAACTTTTTTTTCACAATAAACTTTAACAGCTTGACTTAGAAAAGAAATTTAGGTATAATACGAGTATGAAAATTGAACTGACCGACGACGAGTGGACAACTGTCCTCGTCGCCCTCGACCACTACAGCGCGCACAAGACTGCGATGGCAGCCGAACTGTACGACCGTCAACTGACGGAAGATGCTGGCTCCGCTGAGTGGTGCTGGCAGAAGATTTGGGGTGCAATCTGCATCGAGCGCAACGCAACCGCCGACGCGGTGGGCGAAGGCGAGCAGCCCCAACTTCCGTTTGACGGTGCCTGCGAGGTTGTGGACCCCTTCGATTTTGTGGGGCTGGAGCCTTCCCGTGTAAGCAGCTATGACAATATGGGGGACAAGTAAATGTTGGTAATCGCAGCGGTTAGCGTGACAGTCGCACTTTTCGGGAGTCTGAAATAATGGAGTATTATCAGTCACTTAGGTATGGTTTCGACCCCGACTATGACCCTCCGGTCTTTGACGACGAGGAGGAAACCCCCGAAGTAAAACCCAATGATTCCGAGGACATAGAAGAATAACTTTTATTTGACTATAAAGTTCTGACTCTTGACTTTCAAGTAAATCTCAGGCATAATATACCTATGATGAAGGTTGGAGATATGGTCAAGTTCAGCGAAGTACTGACGGGCATGGGCGATTGCCTGGGCATTGTCATTGGCTTCAATGGCGCAAGCTGCGTCGATGTTCGATGGATGGACAGGCGTGCTACCCGCGCAGTTGAAATCACCCGAGACAAGCGGAACGAAACGAGTACCGAACTCGCAGAATTCTTGGAGGTCGTAAGTGAAGCCCGGTGATTTAGTTGTATGGACGGAGTATGCCTCGTGTTGGTCCGGTGGACCCAGCGAAGGCGAATACGCGGGCACTGTTGTGCGCGTGATTCCTCCCACTCGACGAAGGCGAAGCCGCGCCAAGGTTGAAATCCTGGCTGAAGAAACTTTCATTGTCGGACGAAAAATGGTCGAGGTTGTATCCTCAGCAATTTCAAACACTTAGAAAAAGAAAACTTTTATTTGACAATAAAGTTTTACTTGTTGACTTTTGCCTCCCACTCAGGCATAATATAGAGAGTGGAAGGGCGCTTAAGCCCCGATAGGAGAATAGAGAATGTCTTGGAATGGAACGGTTC
>Ga0098040_1000188_pt1 | contig 29169 bp, 28 predicted proteins | sample 7_EtaG_FD_75065 | JGI IMG/M metagenome (GOLD analysis project Ga0098040, IMG submission 75065) | Marine viral communities from the Subarctic Pacific Ocean - 7_ETSP_OMZ_AT15161 metaG | ecosystem: Environmental > Aquatic > Marine > Oceanic | place: Pacific Ocean | collected 2015-01-08
AAACAGCTTCTTGATAATTGGCGTATACGTTCCCCTCCTTAAGTTCGATATCGAGGACATCGCCGCCGAGTTTTTTATAAGTGTAAGCCACTTGATCAACGGCACCCGAGACAAAATTGACATCATATAAAGCCTCCCCGAAGACGCCATATAAGGATAGCGGAAGAGTATCCCCCACATTTGCCGCAGTCCCAGTGACGGGCAAAATGGATTTGCTCATTTGACTAATTGGTGTTAAAACAGGTAAGGCCATATATATTCCTCCACCCTTAAATAGTTTTTATAAAAACAAAACCCCCCTCTGTTTCCAGAGGAGGGTATATATATTCCAGTTTTAGCTAGTTTAAATCAATATTAACCTAACAGATCCTGAACAACGACCAGGCCGTACATATCGGGTCGAACCATCTTCTTAGCATAACGAGTCATAACACCCTTACGCGGCACGAAGTCTTCAGGTCCGAAGATTGTCGGAGTCATTTGGAGGGGTACATACGGTGCATATACATATCCGCTTTCGAGGAAAGAGGATCCCTTACGACCTACCAGAACAACGTTCCTTGGGAAATAGGGGTCTACATACACATCCCACTTCTTACTCAGATTTCCAACCTTAACGGTACCAATGGTACCTCGATCGTCATCATGAGTAACCTGACCACGGAATCCAGCCGTAAACTCAAGAATGTTGGCAACTTCTGGTGAAACCACAACGAAGTTAGCGCCTCCTCTCAAGGTCTTGCGATGGATCTGAGCCGAAACATCATTGATAGTTTCAGCGAGGGTTTCATACCACTCACTTACGTTACCCGTGAAGTCTGGGAATGGGGCTGTGCCACCCGCATTGAGTACAGTACCCGTGGAGCGATCCACGAACTTACCAGGAAGTCGCGACCAAAACAGAGTATCCGCCGTAGCACCTTTTACGAGATCTTCCAAGATTTCTTGATCGATTTCAAGTGCGATTTGCTCGGACAGGATCGACGTTAACTCAACCTCGGCATCGAGATTGTGATACGCATTCAAGTCTTGAGCCAATTCTGGCGTCCACTTAGCCTTGAGCTTTTTGGTCATTGCTGTGACAGAGACAGAATCAACTTGAATGTTGATTTCGGGAATTTCGGTATTATCCTCAAGACCCCATGCAAAGTCACCTACAACCGCACCAAGCGCGTTCGCTTGATTAAAGTCATCATAAACAGCCCAACTACCGTGATCGGTTTGATCCAAGGAAGAAGACAAGTCGTTCGTAGTCTCCGAGCCAGTAGCAGCAAACACAATATAAAGCTCGGTGGCAATATTGGTTGTGGGAGCCACACCGTCTAGATTATCGCGAGTTAAACGACGAACCTGTTGTCCACCGTTAACGAGATCGTCTGGAATCAACGTGATAGTAACATAATCCTTAAGATTAAGTTGACCACCAGGGACATGGTTTGGAGGCTGCGTACCCGCAGGCTCACCAGTGAAGTCAGACAGATCTACCACCCCAACGCATACGCGAGAGCCGCTCAAATCGGGATCAAAGCGCACAAGTGCGTCACCCAAACTAGCATAGGTAGTACCAGCAAACGTCGTTGGGGCCGTGACTGTGGATGTCCAATCACTAAGACCGACCGTGCCCGAAGCCACAACCGTGATATCGAGTGTAGCACTCGAACCAGTAGGCGAAGAATAGCCGTTATTCAAAGAATAAAAGCTCTGCTCTGCCAAAGCACCAGCAAGCGAAATACCGCCAGTGATTTGCGAACCAATCGCGCCACCACCGTACAGAGAAGTGCCATTGGGCCAACCAAGGCGATCCCCCCCATTTGCATTTTGAACCGTAAAGTCCAGGAAGAAGATCAGACCAGAGGGTAAGCTCATAGGCTGAACGCTAACGAGATCGTTAGCAATTAGGCCGCCGAATACTCGACGGACGATAGGGAATGCAACAGAAGCGAAACCCTCTACGTCTCCACCAGCCATTGAGCTGACTTCGCGCAGAAGTTCCTTTGCTTGGTTCTCAAGCAATACTGCCATTCCATGTTGGCCTCGTTCGTGTTGAATGCCTTCCAAGAGTCCGGTGCGTTTCCACTTAGTTAAAAGTGCTTCACCTTCCCTGGAGAGATCGCGACGAACAATGCCTTCAGTAAGTTTCTTTAAAACTGACATTGTTTAAATTCTCCTTTATTGTTATTAAAATTAAACATTTTATTTCTTAATTCCTGCCAAAATTTGCATTCGAGACATTTCAGGACTCTCAACTTCTTTTGGCTCTCGCCTCAAAGAAACGTTCGATGATCTATGAATCGCTTCGCGGAGTGATTGTGGCTGCTTCCGATTTTGGATGCTGCCCACAGCGCTTTGAAGGGTTTCAAAGATTACCTTTGCTTCTTCGATTGAACCGGCGTCGGACAAAGATTCAACAATTTTCAATTTTTGTCGCTCATTCAGGGAGTTATTTGTCAAAACTCGATTCGTGTAAAGCAACCTCGCATTTGAGAGGTTAACTTGTACAAACTTTTCTTGGAGACCATTGATCGTTCGTAACAACTTTTTATTAGTAGAAATTAATTTTTTTCTACCTTCTGCCAAACGTTCAATAGCGTTCCGTAATTCTTCTAGCTCTTCTTGGGCTTTGGTGCTCGCCATATGAGCTAATTTTAATTCTTGTTGGTGATCCAAGATGGCATCAGGTGTAAATTTACCTGTTCCGATACTCGTTGGATCTATATCCACCACTAATTCTTCTAAGAGAGCGTCTATATCAATTTCTTGATCTTCTTCCAGGGCCACACCCACGGGAACCGCTTCAATCTGCGGATTTTCGAATGAGGGGGGCGCGCCTGGATTATCGGGGGTGGCTACCTCATGGGAGACGGGCTTTCCCATTTCGTCATCAGTTAATTTAGCCGCCAATTTGCTTAGTTCTTCCAAATCCAGTTCGATTACATCGCTTTCTTTTTCGGGCGCTACGGCTAAAGGAATTTCATCCATTAGTTCATCATTTTCTAAACCGGGAGGCTCGTCGGCTCCCATATCTAAACCCATATCTAAATCTTCGTCTTGCTCCAGGAGGGTTTCTACAGCCCGCTTAATATCGGGAGCGTATTTTTCAATAACAGCAGCTTCAGCATTTTTAATCGCAGCCTCTTTTAAGTCGGCCGCATCCACAATAGCTTGTTCAAGTAACGATGGCATGTGTAGTTTCCCCTAGAAATTAGTTCATCTATAAATAGTGTTTATAAAACTTAAATGACCTTTTTTATAAAACCGGTTTTCTAAGAAGTAGTAAGTCCGGAACCAGTGAGAGCAAACATTTCTACATTGCGAATCCCCGTCAATTCCGCCCACATTTCAAACGCTCCATCGTTAGCGCCACTAGCTGTGGATGCCACATAAATTTCCCGGCATTTCACATCAAAAGTTACAGAATCTTGCATAGCTGAAAGGGTGATAAAATGTAACCCATCTAAAGGTGCATTGTCAGGATAAGTTAGGGTACCATTGGGACACCAACTATTCGTGGCTATCGCTGCATTAAAATATACCCGTAATCCGGTATCACCAGTATTGATAACTGTCACACTTTTGGCTACCGTGGGAAATTCAACTTTAATTTCCCCGTTGCTCGGATCACTAGCGTCAATCGCAGATCCCGTGATGAAGGGATAACCAGAAACCTGATAAGATCCCACATTATGTAATCCCGATCTGTATTTAAAGGGCATTTGAAACTCTCCTGATTCTTTCTTTTATAATTAGTTGGCTAATTTTCTTTATTCTCTTCATTCGCCTTTTTAATGAGTCTTTCACGATTTTTCTTCTGTTTCCGGCGCTTTTCAGAAGGTTTTTCATATCTCATCGTTTCTCTATATTTTTCTATAACTTTATATTTTTTAACTTTTTTAATAAATCTCTTGACCATTCTTTGGGCGGTGTCATTTCTCCCGCGTGGCCTTACTAAAACATGGGCTGGCTTTTTATTCATTTCTTTTTAATCTCCGTGAGAACAACCGTTCCTTGCTTCACTTTTCCGTTAGAATATTTAACTTTAAAAGTCAATTGGTTAGTTTTTTCATTGAGGAAAACGGTCATAGTGGCCTCCGATTGTGAAGCACTTTCCATTTCTTTAGATATGTTAAATTCGATGGTTCCCTCGACAGCTAAATCTCCCTGGATCCTATTATTTTTTTCAATACCGAATGGCGATGGTGTAAAACTTCCCATTTATTCTTTTATAATCTCCTAGCTTGTGGCAACTATCATCCAGTTAGAAATGCCATCGCTCATAATAGTAGCACCTTGAGTATTGCCCTTCAGGGATACAGAAGACGAAGTGTCGACCGTTGTTCCCACCGCAGCGCGAAGAGTTATGGGGTTCATGGACGATGACCATCCAGTGTTATCTTTGATAACATAGGTTCTCCCCGCCTCAAAAAGAGCCGGGTCGGGAAGATTTAGCCGAGTTGCGCCGGCCGAAGATTCGATAAGAATAACACTCTTGTCTCCCAGAGATAACGTGACGGGCTCAGTGGCTGTCACGATTGTGGTTATACCAGTGTAGGCGACAGACCCCCTAATTTTATTAATCGGTGCAGTTCCGAAGCGACCGGGCTTAAATTTTCCCATTATTGATCCTCTCGTTCAAGTGTAAATAGTTTACTACCCATTTAAATCATATGTTTCCAGTTCTTTCCCCCAGCTATCTGCATGAGGCCACTGATGTCTACCCCCGAGTCGTTGGGTGCATACACCGCAAGAGGGCTCTGGACTTTGGATTCATTAAGCGAACCGCCTTGCGAGAGAGCGGTTGTCTCGTCTAAAATGCCCGCAAATTGAGACCCCATAGATTCCTCTAATTTCCTCTTTCTTTCATTAAGGCTCTCTTCCAGATCTGGGGCAGGGAAGTCTACCGGGGTGCGTTGTAAATTTGGTTGCGAGGGGCGCGCCGGTTGTTCTTGATGCTCTGAGAGAAGCGTCTGGCCATGGAGACCTTGAACGACTTCGCTGATAAGTCCGGATAGTACGCCTTCTTCGAAGATAACTTCTTTGATACACTCTTTGATGAGTGGTTTTAAAACCTTTTTTAACTCGTTTCTTTTCATTTTCAATCCTTCTTATTCTGCCGCTTTCTTGGACTTATATCGACCAAGGTTGATTCCCTTCATGTCTCGACCTTTACGAAATGGTTTTTCGGTATTTACTCTGCCCTTTACTAGGGGCTCCAAAGCTTTGGGGAGTTCACCGCCCGCTGTCACTTTCCCTACCTTGTCCGTCTGGGGCATCAGGGGGCGCGCCGTAGCGTTCTTCATGGGCGGACTCTCCGACTTCAAAACTTCAATATTAGGCCAAATTATCTTCTTTGTCAGCGGCTGATATACTAAGGCCCCGCCCATTTGTTTGAACTCTTTCAATGTTCCACGCTCTTCTAAATAATCGTGGATAACCATCGCGCTTTTGGGATGTTTTGAAAGAACGCTGTGAACGTATTTCAAAACCGTCTTCTCATCAACTTCGAAGAGGTTGATGCCCCCTCCTTTGTTGGCCGGTATACGACCCAATGCGTACATAATGGCCGCCTGGGCTGCTTTGAGCACATCATCGGCGGATTCTCCCGGCTTGCTAATATTAAATGCATACAACTGCGCGTCCGGGTTACAACAATATAAAGCCGACCACCTGTGATGACCATCAATAACATACTTACCACCAAAGGTGATGATAGCATCATTCCCTGGAGGACCTACCTTGAAGGGCCCGTTGCTGGAAGTATATTTTATAAAATCCCCCGCATGAACAAGGGGGTATTCCAGCGATTTTGACATCACAACTTCATTTTGTGTGGGGCGTAAATCACGACATGTGACAACGACACTCTTTACAATAAATTTATCATCATCATCATCTCCGTCAGCCAGCCCATTCAATATGGCGGCTTGATTCGGTTTAAGCTGTACTTGATCAATAAATGAACTCAAATTTAGCTTCATTAATTCGTCAGCATCCCCCATATTACTAGAGCCTTCCTCTTCTTGGATAAACTTGCGCCAGTTTTCCATCATAAGCTTGCTCTTATCGAAACTAGACCATTGCTTGCTCATCTATTTATCCCCCAATATATCATTAAGTGCGCGATTTATTCTATCGGCCTTGGTAAAAATATTAGGTTCTGAAAAGCTTTTTCCTTCGCGTAATTTCATAAACGCATTGGGAGTCGATGGTTCGGAAACAAAATCAAAACAAATAAGTTGAAAATCATCTTCCACCATTGTTCCCTCTTGACTTTCTCGAACCGAACCCAAACCCCTGGATGAGATTCCCAATTTAACGCCGGAATCTACCAGAGAACGTAATATTTTTCCCGAAGGAGTGTTCAAAACTTTGGCTTTCCCCATTACTTTGGGACCATCCATCCAACAGTCAGTAATCATATGAGAAGCATTTTTAAGATTTATTACCGAATCATCGGGATGATCCAGTTCTCCTAAAGCGCGGTTCTCTTTAACTAACTTTTTATAATTACCAATCTCTCTTTCAAGAATTTTAGTAGGGTAAACTCTACCATTGCCATTTTTAGTATCACCCCGCTGGAGCATACCTACAAGATACATTCCTCCATTGGCGACTTCGGCTTTTTCGGATTCCGTAAGTAAATCCTGACAAATCCCGCCGTCGCAAAGTTCATAATATTCTCTAAGCAAAACTTTAGACATATGTTACATTTCCTTCTTAAATTACAGTGCGGGCGCTACCCGCGCGAGTCAGCAGCCATTTTTACAAAGCCGCACTGGCTGAATCATCCACCTTTTTAACATTCCGAACATTTTTAATCACCTCCTTCTTTGTGGTTAATCTTAATTCCACAGTCACTAAAAATCATATTTAAAATGTATGACGTTCCAGAACTTATCCATCCGCAAATTAAAAAATTCACAACTGTAAGTTCATAGGTAAATAGTTCTGTCAGGGGATTAACGCCGCATAAAAAGACCCCTACCCAAAATCCAATACACATAGGACATGTCCAAAAATATCCTTCTGGGCGGATTTTTCCAAAAATCTTACCATAACAAAGTAACTGCGTTAAACCGTAAGCACTTAAAATAAAATAGAAAAGATCCATCTATTCCTCGCCGGGGAAAAAATCTACTACCAATTGATGACCATCTCTCTCGGATGCATCTGGGTCTTCTATTAGCTGGATTAACTCATAAATCAAATCCAAAGTATCTTGGGTACCCAGTGGCGTGTTGTCTAGGATCGCGGTTTTGGCTTTATCTTGCGTAGTATCGGAAGCTCGTTCAAAACCCTCATCCTCTCCCAAGTGAGACACCTCTTCTTGAATAAGTTTTTTTAAATATGCTTTTGATATCTTCATTTACTTATTCCTTTTTTAAATTTTCAAGCATATAACTCATCCAATACGGAGCATAGTTATAACCGGGGCGGATAGTCCCTTTTTGGGCGACTTGGGGGACTTCACCAAGCTCAGTTGAATCTCTATCGGTAGGTTCCGTCAAATAATCATCCATCATTTGCTCATAGTCTTTAATATAATCCATATAGGGTTTTTCTTGAGTTATAAATTCGGAAATTCCATACAAGACATAACTTAAAGTATCATAATCTTTGTCTTGAGATTCGGCAATCATGGCCTCGATAGATCCAAAAATATTACCACCTCGAATCGAATCTAAAACCACCAATCCCTTTTGTCTTAAAAATTCAAATAAACGATTTTGGGAATCGTAAAGAGCCTCGGATGCTTTTTCTTTGGGGAAAGTTAAGATTTTCTTTTCTTTCAACAACAAGGCAATATCCATATCGTCATGGTCATATATTAAAATATTACCATCTAAAGTTCGGCGGGCTTCTAGGTGAAGGGTTACTTCTTCTTTTTTTCTTCCAACTTTGATAGTAATAGGCATTAGCGTTTAATTTCCCTTACCAAATTTTGAATTTTTAAAATATCCTGAATAAATAATGCATCCACGGGTCGTTGAGACGTGTTATTTAAAATATCCAGTACAGCAGTCGTTTTTTCCAACATGGTGGCATCATTTTTAATTTCTTCTATTTGGAGGGCTTCTTGAATATTGCCTTTTAATCGCGTGATTTCTTCATTTAAAAATACACGCATTTCCACTCCGTTGTCCGAAAAAGAGGAAATATATTTATTAAGAAGAGTTTTTTGTTCACTGACAAGATCTTTATTATATTTGTGATTGAAAGTTTTAATAAAAGTTTTTAATGTGAGGTTATTGATAGATTTCAAAAGAGGTTTTTGTTCATCACTGGAAATAATCATTTGATTAGCTATCTGCTTCTCTAAAAGTACGCGTTGTTTGGTTTTGGTACCCGGATTAAATATTTGATATACCGTGGCTACATTACGATAATTGGGTATAAACATCGTGAAAGCATCTTTAGAGACATATTTATTAATCTTATTTATAAGAGCAGTTTGTTCTTGGAATAAAGCTTGCCGATTAATGGTGCAGCGTTGCATGCGGCATTCAAAAATAAGTTTTTCGGCTGTATCTTTTTCAATGTTTTTGGTATCTAATAAAGTTTTGTAAAGCTCTAAATCTCGGGCCAGTGCCGTGTTACTTTTAAAATTTTCTTTGATAAGAGTTATGATAATTTGCTTTTTCTTGCCATTTTTATCAACAATCGCTTTGGTCAGCTCTCTGATCAACACTTCAAAAATGAAAGCCGTATTACGTTTTTTATTATGCTTCATTTTCATTTGTTTTAATCTCCAAGTTACTTAAATCGGCTATTAATTTTTTTACTTCATTATTAGATTCAAACAATAGCTGCTCTTCCTGGTTATAAGTAGATTCTTTATTTTCATAAATCCCTTTTCCTAGACTCTTGAGACCGGGAGAACCAGGGTTCCATGTTTTTGGTTGGGGGTATCCTTTTGCTACATAATTTTGTGGGCGCCCGTTTCGGCCGTCGCCCTCTCTATATTTAACGGAAGTGTAGCGATGTCCCTTAGATTGGGGCTCGGTTGACTTTCTAGTTATTTTCTTGCCAGTTTGGGTATCTCGTTTGGCTGGCGGGGTTGCCAAAAGGGCGCCCGAATCTTCTTCTCCTCCAAGGTCTCCTCCAAGGTCTCCTCCAAGGTCTCCTCCAAGGTCTCCTCCAAGGTCTCCCCCAAGGTCTCCCCCAAGGTCTCCTCCAAGGTCTCCTCCAAGGTCTCCTCCCAGATCACCCCCAAGATCACCGCCAAGATCACCTCCTCCTGCGCCTGCTGTTGCTTCGGCTTCGGCCATAGATTCGGCTGCAGCATTCACCTGCGCTTCATATTTACGATCAAAGAATATTTCTCGCTGGTTGCGTAAAAATTCTTCTTCCGACAAACCAAAAATATGCTCGGAAACCCACCGCCTGGAAAAATAATTTTCAGTTGCACCGCCGGCTATTTCAAATTTAGCCTTCCAGTGTTCCATTTCTTGGAGTTCCGCAATTTTAGAAGGATTATTTAATGTAAGTCGGAAACTTACTAAATCATCGCCGCGAAAGCCCAATGTATATAAATGTACAATCCCTATTTTTTCTAACTCAGAAATGATAGCGCGCTGCAAACGTTGCACCGTTCGAGAAAAACGAACATCTTTTTGGGCCAATGTTGTTTGATCTTCGGAGGATTCCCGATCGGCCGATAAATAAGCCGGAGGGATTTTGATAGCTGCAAAAAGTTTATCGCGTAAATACTTTACATCATCAATATCCCCAGTAAAAGCGCCTCCTTGTAGTTGTTCGATTTTAGATGATTCCCCTCCCCGGATGGGTACAAAAAAGTCTTCTTCGACTGATAGGGGGTTATATCGTAAATCCACGCGGCCGGTCTTCGCATCTACAACTTGATTTCTTTTCATAGCTGTAATAGTTTTTTGAATATATTGCTCAACGTCTTGAGGCGCGATATTACCCACATCCATATAAAAGACGCGTCTTTCGGCGGAACGAACAATACGATAGGCCATCATTGCATCCTCCATAAGAACTAATTGGCGCCAAATGCGGCGGCCGCCCTCCAGAACAGAAGTCCCATAGGGGGCATATTTGTCATTACCTAAAATCCTAAAATGTGCCACTTGCCAGTTTTCGAAAGTCATTCCGGCCGAGTTCCACTGATATTGGATGTATTGGGGGTTCGTGGGGTCTTCCCCCTCAAGCCGCTCCACTTCTTTGAGCGGCAAAGCAATAGTGCTTTTAACTCCTAATCTTTCATCGATATCTAAATAAAGAATAAAATCTCCAAATTTGCACATAGATCGACACCACCCAAACAAATTATGTTCAATATTTAAAACATTATTATATAACGAATGTAAAACAGCCCGGATTTCTTCATTCGGACATTTAATGTGCAACATAGGCTCTAACGATGAGTGGGTGGTCATTTCATCGGCATATATATCCAGACCAGACGCTAATTCTGGCATATATTCCATTTGCTCATAATCCGTATATCTTTCGGCCCTATTTTGTTGAGCCATAATTTTAGAATGCATGACATCGAACGGACTATATTCCGATTTTCGAAATTGTTGTCCCGAAGCCGATCTAAATTCAGTGGCAAACCTATCTAATGAAGTTCGTCGTATTTTACGATTTTGCTGCGTGCGCCAATTAGTGATGGGCCCAGAAAAGAGGCGAGTCAATCGCCTGAAAAGTTCCGATTGGGCATTCGCGGGATTATTTTTTGATGAGTCAGCCATTGTTATCCTTTTATTAACCAAGCATATTGTTTGTAATCTTCTTGGGCTTTAAATAATTTTTCATCTAAAGCCTCTTTGCGATTATAACCTTGCATTCCTGGCATTGTTGTATTTAGTTTGGTATTTACAGTTATCATGGAATCCAAGCACGCCTTTTTATATTCTATATCGCGTTTATTGACAGTCAGAGCCGTGTCTCTTATCCAACATCCTATTGCGAGGGCCATGATTAAATCATCATTATATCCTCGCATAGCTTGGGGCTTCCCGTTGTGCCAAATAAAAGTTTTAAACTCGTTAATCGTTCGTAATGAATATATAGTAATTAGTTTATTTCTGATAAACTCTTCTAATTTTGCTACAATTAGGGGGCGTGTTTTGAGAGAAGTAGTAAACCCCGGTACGGCATTGGGATCTCTTTCTCCTCGGTGGCTATCTACAAATTCGTGTGTACCTTTGATAGAATAATAGATATTAGGATATTCTAATTCAGTTAATTTTTCGAGAATGGAAATCCCAATTCCTACATTTTCCACAACCAGTAAGCACCCCCCATATTCCTTGCCAGTTTGAAATAAAATATTAGCATACATATCCAAGCTAGGTTTCCCCTGGTATTCAGCTACTATTTCCATGGTGTCTAACTTTATAATATGGAAGACCGAATAATCGGCGCCGTCGCCTCGGGCCACATCAGCCACCAAAAGATAGGAGCAATCTGCTTTATATTCTTCCCATATCCACATGTTGCGATCAAAAGATGTTCTATGTTTGGGTTCTTGAATATTAGAATATAATCTCTGTATATCATCGGGGTGGATTACTGTTTCGCCAGATGTATTAAAGTTGCATTCCAACTCTTGGGCTATTTCCCGCCGTGACATATTCCTGGTTTCTTTCTCAAACCACGCCATATCTCTATTAGGATGAGCATCCCACAAAAGTTTAATAGGATGGAAATCATTAGCGCCTTCTTCGGATTCGGCATAAGTTTTGTGAAACCAGTTACCAACCCCATTGGGGGTAGATAACGCGATGACGCGGCCACCCGTGGAAATGGTAGGATATAATCCGGCCCACAAATCATTTAAATTATCAATATGAGCGGCCTCGTCGATTACTAATAAAGACAAAGCCTCCGACCGGCCGGCGTCACCGGAAGTCGAGGCAGCTTGGATTTGAGAGCCATTAGATAATTCAAAAGAAGCGCGATTATCAATAGCAATATCCGCTATTAACAGCCAGTCAGGAATATTTTTAAGAATAGCTTTAACTTTTTTTACAAGATTGGAGGCCGTTTTAAATTTGGTGGCCATCACAAGAATATTTTTATCACGATGGAATACCATCATCCATACAATGTAGGCTGCTGCAATCGTGGATATCCCCAATTGGCGCGCCTTTAAGATAACCGTGAAACGATAATCATTAAAATCGTTCAAAAGATCACTTTGATAAGGATAAGTTTTAAACGGAATCAGCCCCTCAACTGGATGTGAGATCCGGGCATAATTATTGATAAAATAATTAGGATCTTTTCCACATTTGAGAATCTCCGTAACGATCTCTTTTTTGGAAAGAGTATAAGTCATTATTTTTCTTCAGTATCACTAAATCCACCTTCTGTGAGAAATTTATAATAATTAACAGCAAGTGGATCTGTTACACTCTCTCCCAAAGTTCGCGGGAGATCATCTAAAGTATCTACACCTTTGAGACCCCCAATTTTAAAAAGCTTATGGGCCATTACGAAAGTTCGAACACGGGATGTATTTTGAACTATACAAGTGGCCTCTCCTACCCCCGTCAATGACACACGTTTGCCAGTTAAATTTTTATATTCTTTTTTTAAAAAATCACCAATGGCTTCCAACCTACGGTCACATTCTTCTTCAAAACCCTTAGCGTATACATCTTTAAGGCGCACATCTCCTTGATAATTGATTTGAAGCATATTACCAATAAATTTAACACCAAAGCCGTCGATAACACGACTGTCTACAATGGGGCAACCCTCCTCTCTAGAGAGACCTATTTGTTTAGTTTTGTTATCGGGCACAAAACGTGCATCGTGGGCGCCATCGTATGCATTCGCAGCCGCCTGAGCAATCCCTTGTATAATTTCTAATGTTGTCGCCATTATTTGCGTCTCCTTTATTTTTCCTTCTGTGGGCGCCAGCCCGTTTTCCATCTGTCTTCGCGATTTTCAACCCATTGAATATAGCATTTAAAACAACAATCAAATTTGTTCATATAAATATTGTCTCGTATTTCAAAAGAATAAATATTACAAATAGGACAATTCCGATTATTATCTCTATTAAGTAGTTTTTTAGATACTAAAAAGCCATCAACTTCTACTTTATCCAGCGTCTCATCTTGTGCCCCTTCTTTATGATAGAGTTCCTGCAACTGTTTTTGATAATCGGCTTCCTTATCTTCAGACCAGTCCTTCTGTGGATTTTGAATGGCTTCTTCCCCATATTTTTGGGAAATAGCCTTTTCATATTGAGCTAATTTATTCCACTTATCGCTCATTTGCCATCCACCGCATATACGATTGCCACAGCAGTTAGAACTCCCGCTACAAACCCACCTGCGATTATTAATCCGGTTCCGACCTTGCTTGGTTTTTTAGCAATGATTTTTCTTAGATCCTCCACTTGAGCGTCATAGATAGCCAAGGAAGCCTCGTAGTGTTCTTTCTGAAACCGGATCGTGATGTTGAGTTGTTCGACCTGAAAATCGTATTCTTCTTTCTGAACTGCCAAGCGATAGGCCATTTCCAACTCATAATCTTCTTTGAGAAATTCGTGATCCGACAACATTTTCGCTGTGGCTTCAGGATCAAAGAGCGTGCCAGTAAATGGCACCTCATTTCCCTCTTGAACGAATGTAAATTTCCCATCTGCTGCATATGCACCGCTCGTGAAGAGAATAAAAATTAAGAATGTTTTGATAAAATTATTCCACATATTCTAATCCGAATGTTTCAGAAATTTTATCAGCTAAGACCTGGGGTTGTTTTTCGAAGTCGCGAAGATGGCTTGCTGCTCGTTCTTGCCGAGCTTCTTCTAAATCTTCGCGAGTATCATTATAATCTTCTTTGAGTTGATTTAACATTTCTTCGTAATTTTTCAATGTGTTGTCGCGTAATGCCAACTCTTCAGCGTAAAGAGCTTTCATAGCTGCTATTTCACTTTCATAAGAATCCACGGCCACGTCAAAACTATCTTTAAGCGCCGAGTAATTATTCCGCGATAAGAACACAAACCCCAACAAGCCGACCAGGGCAATAGTTTGCCAATACTTTGCCAAAAATTTGCCGATTCCGCCTATGAGGTCACCAAAATTAATGTTAATCACATTCCCCCCTTGAGTTTCACAATTGCGTCAATTACGGATTGACCACCGATATATAATGCGCTTAAAATTAACCAATCTCCGCTATCGATATGAGCCGTGAACATTAAAGCTGTTGCCATACTCCATACCAATAGTTTTCGTGAAACCATTTTTTCTAATACGCGGTCCAAAAGACCTTTTGCTACTTGTGTCATTGTCATGTATTCTCCTTTAGCCTATATAATTAGTTTCTTTACTGCTGAACGAATGCATAACCTTCCTTTTTATCAATGGTGACTTGCATGTCTACACAGTCTTTTAAAGAATCCACATGAGAAATCAATAAAACTGTTTTAAAATATGATTTGATTAAATCTAAGATATCAATAAAGCCTTGCATATTTTCTTCGTCCAAAGCAGTCCCCGGCTCATCCAGAACGAAAATATCGGATTTTGGCAAACTCGAAACTGATAGGAGTGCCAATCGGATAGCGACAGCAGCGATGGTTTTTTCAGCGCCGGAACCCATTTCCAGCGGGCGCGGATTATACTCTGCATGCTTAATAAAGATATTCAATCTTTTTCCATCATCCTCAAAGAAGACTTCGAAATCGACAATATTAGCCAAGATTTTAGCTATTTCTTCATTAATAACCGGAAGTCTTTTTTTGATAATGTCGTAGGCTATCCCATTTGGATGCAGACATCGCAAATAAAGATCATAAGCCGCATATTCATCGCGCAAATCCATAAACTGTTGCTGTTGTTCTTTTATATTTTCTATTTTTTGTTCATAAGAGCCGATTGTTTTATAGAGAGTCAACACTTCCTCTTGACACCCCTCATATAAACGTTGTAATTTGGTCGCCTCCCATTTAAGAGATTTTTTTGTTTTGATCAAACTTTCTAAGTTTTCAATAGCGTCTTTATTAAGTTCATATTCGGATACCTTCTCTTCAAGCAACATTATTTGGCTCATCAAATCTTTGATAATGGAAGAATTCTTTTCTACCCTCAAATCAGCATTGGTTATATCATTAGAAAGTATATTTTTCTTCTCCACTACTTGATTATATTTAGCGATATGTTCCTCGACTCTTTCTGGATTAATCACTGCTACTTGATCAGACAAATCTTCAATAGAGTCTTCAAAAATTTCAATTTTTTGTTTATTGCTTGGAATGGTGGCTTTCGAAACATATGCATCTTTAATAAATTTACACGTAGGAAACTCGGTCCCACATGGGATTCCATTTAACAGTTGAACACGATTTCTATTGCGATCCAATTCCTCTTCTTCTTTATGTAGTCCAGCCTCTAATACTTCTAATTCAGCCACCATTTCATCAATTTCGTATTGTTCTTCATATAAACTTTTAATGTCAAAATTTTCAATAAAATCAGTAATTTTTTGATATTGTAGTTTCTTTTCGTCGCGATCTAAAAGCAACGTTTGATTCGCATCCGATAAAGAAACTATTTGGTTCCTTTTGTCTCGCAAATCCCCCCTCACGGTGACCACATCAATGATTTCGGCTGGGATAGATTCAATTTGGGCAGTAATATCCTCTCGTTGTTGGTTTTTTTCTTTAATGGAGAGGTCATATTTATTGCAAGCGTTTTGTTGTTTGGTAAGTTTTGCATTATAATCCTCCAGATCGAGTTCGGCAGCGATTATTTCTTCATCATAGGCGCGCCCCTCCAATTTATTGAGGGCGCCCCTTGTGTCAGCTACAGACTCCTTTGCTAATTTAAATTTCTTGTCAAAAAACTCCAAATCAAGGAATTTGGCTAAAATTTCTTTTCGGCGCGTGGAACCCTCACTAATAAATGCTAAGGCTCCCAACTGAGAAGACATTGAAGAAAAAAGAAAGTCATCCAATGTTCCGAAAGTTTTTCGAATGTTTTTATCAGTCTCATTTCGCGTGAGGCCGTTCAATGGTTGGATATGATCTACGGATGCGTTATACATCTTAAAATCCACATTCGTGCGTGCTTCTTCAGTCACGATGCCTTTGAGTTTACGCGTGTATTTTTCCGATTCTCTCTCGACAAAATAATCGTTTTCCCCAATAGAGATTTTTATTCGACCTCGTCCGGTGCCCCTGTTCTGATTAATAATATTTAAGTTCTTCCTATCATTTTTAGAAGTCGAGTTAAAAATGGTATATAAAATTGAATCAATTATGCTAGATTTGCCCGAAAAGTTCTTTCCGAAGATACCAACGATTCCATTCAAATTATCAAAATTAATAGAGTTTCCCTCTCCATAGTTAAAAAGATTATCCCATTCAATTTCTCGCAATTTCCAATTAATATTACGAGAGACCTCTTCATTCTCCTCGGCTAGTTGATTATATTTCAAGTTTAACTGTTGAACTTTCTTTAATAAATTTTCCGATGGCTCATAATCTTTCAAATATTCGTTTATCAAATCTTCTTGAACAGTAATATCGCGGAGATCCTCTGTCTGTAATCCTGATGCTAGTTCATTCACAGTCCCATGGTCGCCTGCTGCACGATTTAGGAAAGTAACACTCTGCGGTTGAAATTGACTTTTCGCAATTTCAATAGCTTTTCGCATTACATTGAGTGGAAGGTTATTATGAGATACAAGACGCAAACGAGCGTTAGGGGGAAGATGTGTGTTGGGGGGCAGTTTCCCCTTAGAGGTTAAATCAATAGTAATAAACGGGCGGGGATTATCGATCTGAATATGTCGGCAAGTAAAGTCTTGTTTACTATCGATTTCCCAAATTAAGAATCCTTTATCATTGGTTTCTCCAAAGTTTTGTTGAATGGTTGAGCCAGGATAACGAATATATCCTTTTTCATCTAAACATTGATTGGTCTTGTGAATGTCCCCCAAAAATCCATAATCTAAACCTTCAAAAATTTCCACAGGATGGTCGCCATGTTGCATGATCCAACCGGTATCGGTTTTAACACCCGAGATAGAGCCATGATATAAGGCAATATTCACTTTGCTCAAATCACTTGGCGTGACCCAACTGTCTTCATCGAAAACTGACAATACATTTAACACAAACTTCCCGTCTAGCTGGACTTCTCCAGAATTCTTCAACAAATGAAGATTACGGTGATTCAGGGCTTCCACAATGGGAGTTAAAGCATCCTGACGACTGGAATTTTTTAAATTCCCGTCATGATTACCCAGAATTATATATGTGGGTGCAATATCCGCCAAACTTCGGAAGAAGTTTGTACACATCTCCACGAATTCGGGGCTGATTTGCGTTTTTGTATGAGCTATATCACCGCAATGGATGATATAATCTACCTTTTCGTCTTTCAATGTTTGATACAATTTGTCAAACACTATTTTATATTCGTAATGATATTTTAAATTACGAATGTGCGTATCTGCAATATGTGCAAATTTCACTTTTTCTCCTAAGAGACATCGGAAAGAAGAGAAACAAGAATATCGTCTTCTTGAATAAAAGAAGCGGTGGATGATAAACGGTTAAACTCATCCTTCGACATTTCACCAACGTCTTCATATTCTTCTAAATCTAGTTCTCTTACTTCGATGCCATATTTTAATAGCAAACGTTTAATTTTAACTGCCTTCCATTTAGCATCTTTGTCCAATGCTAAAAGAATGGGCGTATCATGCTTAATAATCTTCTTAAAAAGCAAAGAATTCTCTGATAATGTTGATCCCAAAATAGGAACGGCATTTCCAGCTTTCATAGCATCAAAGATGCCTTCGACAATCGTTATCTCTTTATCAAAATCCAAGTACAACTCATTAAAAATAATGTTGCGACTGGCTGCGGGGTTAAGATATTTAAAATCCTCCTCCGTAATAGATCGTGCAACAAAATAATTAGGATTCCCACTCTCATTAAAAGACGGAAAAATGACCCTATCCCGATATCGACCTTGCGAACAATAACCAATCTTCCATTGAAGAATATCTTTTTTATCAATTCCTCGGTTTTCTAGATATTTGGCCATGCGCTTTCCACGTTGGTCAAGTTTTTTACGGGTCAAGCTCTTAAAGTCCTTTGGAAGATCAACCACCTGGATAATCTCTTCCTCCTTTTGGGCCTCAAACAGGGTTTCAAAGAGGCTTAAGTCCTCTCTGGGCGCGCCCGTGAGGGCCCTCCAGCCTTCCTGGTCCTTGAAGGAGCCAAATCGCCTGACGACCCTATATAGGCTTCTTCCGCGCTGATTGCATATCCAGCACTTGTAGACATTCCGCCTCAGATTGACAGAAAATTTTCTCTTTTCGTGCTTACAATAAGGGCAAAAGAACAAATGTTCGTCGTTCGTTTGATAATGTGATCCAAGGATACGAGAGAGAATAGATAGCTTTTCATTCATACTACTAATATAACATACTTCTGCGCCCTTGTCAAGTCTTTTTTAATCCCTCTTGTAAAATATATCCGGCGCGGGCGACAATAATAGCATCGGCAATATCGTAACAATATTTCTGAATATTGCCTTTTTTGGTATAAATAATGCCAAAATCTTCGTTATCTACGAAGTGCTTCATGACAATTTCTTTGGCTTTTTCGCCTCTCTTGATCTTAATCCCACATTTCGAGCGCGCTGTGATTGGGGTTACATAATTCGGTTCCATATCATATATATTATAACATATCCAGGATACAATACCATTAAATCGTTGAAGAATTGACATAGTTTTAGCAGTTGAGCCTCCTCGGCGGAAAAACATAAGGGCTTGCTCGATATAAATGTATTCAATTTTAAAATCCTTCTTTATGTCTTTTAGGGCCGCTTCAACACGGTGTGCTTTCTCAAAAAAGTTTTTGATTTTTCTCAAATCTATATAAGCAGTGTGAACAATTTTATCATTTTCAAGAACACAAACACCAACGATGCTCGTACTAACATCTAATCCCAATATCATTAAAAATCCAACTTTAATTTGAAAGTATAATCTAGCTCTTCAGTTTTTTTAACTGGTGTGGCTATAGATGTGATGCCTATTAGGTTCCCCATATCATCATAAATACCAATTTTAGAGATATAGGTGATTTTTTTAAAAGATCCAGTAGGGTCCGGGTAGGGAGTCTGAACAGTGTTTTTAATACTTAAATTGGGCTCGATATAGGTATAGGCCCCCGTCAGTGGCAACATAGTTTGATCATGAGCCACATATGTAGGATTATTAGAATAATTAAATTCGGCCTTATCGGCATGGGCGAATAATGTGACCGTAGGAATATATTGAGTGCCCTCGAATTCCATACGGAAGCTGGCGGAAGGTACACTTCCATGGGGTAATGGCCCCCCTGTGGTCGTTTCGTGACCACCCAATCCCGCACCAAAATAGACCCATGCTGATATTTCTGTGGAGGCGCCGCCTAAATAGTTACGTGTGACCCCGTTTTCGAGTGGCCAAGAACCCGTCAATATCAAGAACCCTTGATTATAGAGAACCACACCCGCTACCGACCCGGAGCCCTGACTTTGAGCGTAAGGGGTTCCATCAACTTGAATTAACTCTCCATTTTGACGACTATCTTGTAGGCGCCCTATGAGCGTCCCGGAAATATAAAATTGCAAATCTACCGTCCCCTTCTTTATGGAGGACCCATAAAAAATAGAAGGAATGGAAATAAGAGACAAAGATTGCGTTCCCTTATTTCCCAAACTAGAAATAAAGGCATAATGAGAACTTAAAAATATATTATAATTTAAAGTATTCTGTAATGCATACAAGTGGCTCCGGCGGTGGCCCGCTGTCCATACACGCGATGCTATATTATATACCCCGGCGCCAGGTAAAAAATATTCACGACTCACCGATGCTTCAAGAGGATAGGAGCCAGTTAAAATATCCCCATATTGGAATCCCTCGACGAATTCGCTCGTGGAGATAGTTTTAAAGTTTGATAATGTCCCATTTTTCACCAAGAAGGGATATATGAACCCTGTATCATCTTCATTCCGATCCACATTCAACTCATATAGAGAAATATAGCCCGTAGGGATACACGGTACATTCGGCGCAAAGGCGCCCGATATGGCCCCGGCATTTTGGTAATATGTTTGACTATCATAGACATCCAGTTGGACGCTAGGATATGTTTTTACCGTATTATAAAAAATATCATTTGATGTAAATTTTTTAAGCGGCATAAGAGCGCCTCCGTATCAATAATCAAGTCGGACGCGGAGTGTCATCTCATTGGTGGGATCTTTTTTGAGAGGCTCGGAAACTTTGGCCACCGCCAATAGCTCGTTATCAGCTGAATAAAGTCCCACAGTAGTAATGTAAGAAACCGGATTGGAATCGCGGGTTTGTTTTACATTAATCCGGCTCCCACTCAAATAGGTGGGGTTAGAGGAATAATTAAATTCATTGTTGTTTACTCTGCAAAAATAAATAGTGGAATTGAGTTCTGTGGTATTATTAAAAAAGTTATTTTGCCAAATATGTCTCATATCATCACATGTCCCTGAGATATTCCACGGGTTACCTCCCACAGCGGCAACGGACCCAGTATAGAGAAGCGCGTTTTCGATAATATCGGTGGAGGCTGTGAGGACTGCGATGCCAGCCTGATAATAAATCAGCCCCACTCCAGACCCGGGGACGATGGGAGACGATGCCGTATAAAGTATTCCGTATTCACCTGCTGGGGAGTTGACCCGATATTCATTGGCCGCGCCATAATCTCCAATTGTAACTGTTCCGGGTGCTCCGTCATTTTTCAATGTGAGCGTATAAGATCCTTTCTTAATTTCATCTTTGGTTAATAGGCGCGCATAATTTATGAACACGCATGCTTCTAATTTATCGCCTCCGGTTAAGTCTCCGTCCCGGTCAAACCGAAGTACCGACCCAGTAAGGCTATATCCTACCAACACTTGTGCCATTTGATTATAAATATTAAGTTTTTTAGAGTTCATGGAATGGGCAGTATCATCATATTTGGCCGAGTACCCGTAAGTAAGATCAAAAATATGATTTGCGGATGAGCTTAAAATAGGATAATCATACACACTTTGAAACATTCCGTGCGCGTAGTTCCTGATATTTAAATCATCATAGGTGCCCGATACGATGGTCCCAGTAATGGGGATTGCTTCATTAAGAAGAGTCCGAGTAGTTGCAACATCGTTGCTTAATAAGTTCTTATATACTGTAGCCATTCTTTAATCCTTCTGATTTTCCAATTAATTTTTCTTTTTCACATAACGAACCGGAATATCCATTCGATATCCAGTAGTAACACCTGTGATACGGACGTTACTATCAATAACATAGCAGTCTACGGTGCTGCCGCCCGCGATTGCGATTGATTTTTCACTTCCTATCAAATTAAAATAATAGGTACTTGAAAGCAGATCCAAAGAAGCCTGGATTCCCATTTCAAAAATAGTTCCGCGTGGTCCTCGGATTACCTGACTAGTTGTTTGGCCTGCTTGGCCATCGCCCCCGATTATTAAGATGGAATCATTGTCCGTGACAAATCGAGGATCTGTTCCTAATGATAAATAGTAACTAGCCACCTGATCATCATCAATATAAGAAATGGTAGCTAGAGTATTCCCACTCTTATCCACAGCCTGACCCAATCGCGAATCCATTTCCACCAGATATTGGGTTTCAACTAAACTAGCGTCTAAAGTCAAGCTCGGAGATACGCGCGCGGTGTCCAAACCCTGATCGACGCGGATGAAGGCCGAGACATCTTTTGGAGAGGAACCATTGATAAGGCCAGTGAAATCAGCCCCAAGGGCCGTGATAGTGTCAAAATCGACGCCCACATAAAAAACACCATCACTGTGCATTTTTGTAACAGTCAGGTTAGACACTTGGTTTAACATTAATATAGGCAAATAAAGAAGATTAGTACGCGGAACTGTCAACAGTTTAGAATGAAGCTGAGACATGTTATTGGTAAAAGCCTCTAAGACGGGAGTTTGCATAATCTCCAAATCAAAATAAGCCGAACCACTAGGGTTAGTGTAATCATATAATTCATAATTGATTTCATCATCTCCTAAAGCAAATTTTTGTATTTTGAAGGAGCCGTCTGCTTTTGCCAAGCGCATGCGACCCGTGTCAGTCAAAACGGCATCTAAAATGATGTCTCCGCTATTATCTAAAAAAGCCATAATATATTCCCTTTCTTCATATAAATAGTATGTTCTACATATAAGTGTTTAATTATTTTTTACCTTTCGCAGTTGTAAATTAGTGGTCGGAAGGAAAGACGGGGTTTAGGGCAAAGTTGGGACTTTCGCCCATGCTGTCGACTCCGCAGTTTGCCGAATCTTGTGGAGTGAATTCCACCTTAAAAGCCACATTTAAATCCATCTTTTTACCACTCTTTTTAGAAGTTAATCTAATTTTAAATTTATTTCCAAATAAATCTTCATCCTCTCTTCCTAGTCTCACTGGAGTTCCGTTGGCCCCCACTGGTGTATCCATATCAGTACGGTCATAATCTATAATCGACTGGCCCATGGTCGGTTGAATATTTAACATTTTTTTAAGTGGTTTCGAATTTCGTCGTGGCGAGAGAGCGGGCTTCATCTGTATTACTTTAATAATAGGAAAAATAATACCATCATTGCTTACCATCAAAACGGAAAAAACCGAGGTAGGATTAGAAAAATGACCATGTCGGTCTATACACCGAAACATATAATAATACATAACATTAGGCTGAATCATGTCAACATAAGATGCTGCGGATGCCTTTTGGGGGCTTTTGACATCTACATCCGTCTCTACCGTCGTATGAAGCATTTCTTTAAAATCACTATATTTTTCGGGTAGTTTGGTGGTGCGAAAAATCTCAAAACGATCAATTGGATCATCGGTAGTATAGCGTAGGCGCATGGTGCCTGGTAATTGTTTTCCTTGGCGTAACCTCTGGATAGCTTCAATTTCGTAAGGCTGATCTAAAATAATGGGGTGCAACAGATATGACCCAATATTGGTATTTAAATTAATCTTTATTTTGTTATCGTGACCCTTTAAAGCTACAAAATATGCATCGGGGAAAACGGGGGGATTATCAATAATCCTTCCACGGCGGCCGTAAAGGGGGGTTTCAATAATTCGCAAAGAGGGACGCGTGATGGCGACAAATTTGGCTTCGTAAAGAGGTTGATCGATACCATCCAGATTGGGAGCGGGCAATGTAAAGTCAGGCTTAGTCGCGGGCCTCACTGGTATCTTCATGCCACCGATCGGTGGACGATATCCTGTATTATGTCCGGTAATTCCGTCTTTCTCTGGATTGGGGGTTTGGCCGGGGGCACCGGGTGATGTATAGTTATCATATGCATGTTTGTACATCGGCTCGGCGGCAAAAGCAAGTCGGAGTTGACCGTTGGCAACAACACCTCCATCGATGGCCCCTTTATAATAAGCAGATCGAGTTTCGGCCGAGATCGACGAGGGTGACGGGCTTGATTGTACTAAGATTTCATTGGGCGCCTCGTCTGGATTGGTACCCCCATATCTCCTATTTCCACTGGCGACTCGCGCATCGGTGTCCGAATCTTGTTGAGATTGAGACCCGCCGCCTATTACGGTTCCCTTGTAGGTATTGGCGGCAGCGGGGGCGCGGCCGTCTCCGCGACCGCTAGGCAGGTCACCGGGAGTTTTCAGAAGCGGCTCATCACCTTCAGGTCCATCGGTAAATGCGGTGCGTCCATATCTTATTAAAGAACCTATTACCAGATTATACCCAAAGATTATATAAGTATATTCTCTATCATATTTGACTTGACTGTCAAAATATTTAACTATATCCATATCGTTGGAGTTGGGTATCCATATATTTTGGATAGGGGTACCTGTCGTAGCTCCATTTTTATATTTGGCGATACGATAGGCCACAGTTTCATTATAACATTTCTTACCGTTAGTAATCTCTGCGAAGCTTCGCATGTGAGTTTCGATTAAAGTTTGAATCTTTCCAGCAAAAATCAATAAAGATAAAATTTTCGCAAAACCGGATTGGATATTTTTTGCAGTTAAAACAGCTTGACACTGATCTCCCATGAATATTTCATTTCCTGCAGAAGAATTCGCAATCTGATCATTTAAAAAAGCGGCCCACCAGTCTAACAATTTAAATCCAGGCATTGCGGTGCCCACCTCGGCATTCACGTTTAAAGGATTAAAATCACCTATACCAAAAAAGGAACCGTTGCCGCTCATATCACTACGATCGCCGCTCTGTAAAGTTATATAATCGTGACGATCAAAAGAGTGAGAGGGAGACAAATTCCTCACCAATAATGAAATATATTTTAAAAGCGAACTGCTCAATTTAGAATCTTTTAAAATTTGAGCAAATTCAGTCCGACTATCAGTACTAAACTCTATTTTACTTACCATCGGAAAGATATTAACATATTGCTCTATATCTTTTAAAATATCAATATTTTCCATTGGAAAAATAATATTAGCATAGCGACGAGCGATTTGCATTCGATTGGTGCCCGTGGTTTGGGCGAGTTTTTGAGCCACCTTTTGATAGAAGCCTTTACTCCGACATTCTGATGAAGTTTTCATTAAACTGGTTAATTCAGCTTCTTGTAGGGGTAGGATACCGGCTCCTGTCATTAACCATTCAAAGAATGGATCGGTATTATCTGCGTCATTAGAAATATCCGCATAAATGTTAGGCAAAATAGTTTCAGGAATACTTGGCATACTCGTTACAAATTCATAATCCCGGACAAAAAAATTATATATAAAATCTACATTTCCATACGCTGCGCCATGTTGTTGGGCGGCCATGCTTTTTTTCGGAACCAAGGCTTTTAAATCAAAAGCAAAATCTCTAAAGGGAGTAGACTGAGTATGGGAAGAAAATTGTTGTACATATTTCTTCCAGGCGGCCATATCTTTAAAATAAGCGGGATTTCCTGTAATTTTAATCTCTTGTCGACCCTCAAACCATGGTGGATAGTTTAATTTATAAACTTGTTCAGTTCCGAAAGTAATATTAGTTATAATTTGCTCGTCTGAAGCTATGGGGTCCCCATATGTTTCGCCGTTCCAGTAATTCCCCGTGTCTCGACGAAATATATCACGAGTAGCTTCAGTGCTCTCTGCAGAAACTATAATTTTAGTGTCGGCCATTAAAAAATCTCCATTTTAATTTTGGCGCCCTGTTCGACGCGAAGGTTACTCTGAAACGAGGGATTTGAATCTCCATCCGCTCTACTCTGAGCTTCCAGTGCTCCCAAACATTTATATCCGCTGCTTAATCTCGCAAGTTCAAGAGGGTTATCTACTTGCGCCGGGGCAGATTCCGAAGGTTGTATTTTCCAGTCATTAGGCGATTTAGATAAAAGGAAATATTGATCAAAATATTTAACATCGATGCCGGGGGATGTGCCAATGCCTAAAATTGTATTAGTATATTGTCTAAATCGGCACAAAAGGAGCTTTCCAAGCATTAAGGAATTAAAATGTTTTTCTTCGAGAGATTCAAACATGGGAGACATCATTAAAGGGAGGTCACGTCCTGGAGTAACAGTACCGCGAGATCGCTTGCCCGGGTTAGAAAAAGAATTTGTAGTATTATAACCAGTAAGAACATCTACTTTTGCAATCATATTATAATTATATCGGGCGAATTCGGATGTTTCAACGTTGGTGAACACATCAATCTCTAAATCTGACCAATTATTTATGGCCACGGGTGTTTTTTCCAAGATTAGTGCTCTGTATTGCATGGGGACCTCTTTCATAACAGTCCTAGCTTCTTCGGCAGAAAGAGGGGGTGCGGATTGTTCGGCGCTCGTAGGTGGGCGTGACCCTCTTTGGGAGGTGTTCTCAGATCTCCCTCCGCCATATCGGCGCGCATAAAGTAGTTTTTGGACTACATTGGAACTATCATTTAAATTATAATTATTTTGTGTCGTAATGGAAGATGGAGCATAGGGGCTCGGATATCCATCGTCACTTTGGGTGTTGGATAGATTTAAATTACCATTGTTAACCACTGTTTGAATAAATAAAACACTTAAAGGCTCTATTTGTTCATCGTTGGTGATTGTGTCTGTTTCTACTATTTTTTCTTCGCATCCCGATTGGGCGCGGGAGCCTATATTTTGATATCTTTGTAAATCCGAAGATCCCAAAATCTCTCCCACTCCAACAAAACCTGGATCCGGTGATGAAGATTTTTCATAAATTTGTCCTACTATTTCTTGAAATTGGGTCACCGTGTTTCCCACTAACCTAACTCCAAGCTTGCTCAATATGAAGTCGCGTGCATTATTTCCATTATCCGATGTACTCTCATTTGCTTGGGGTCCCGTTGGAGAGGGACACGGGGGCGAATCATATTCGCCTGTTGAAGAAGCCACCAAAGCATTGGTTAAATCTATATAAGGAGCAAACGGGGGATTACAATCGGCTCGGGATCCTCGATTAACTACCTGATCGTTTCCACTATAGCCACCCCGAGCGGTACAATAAGAATATTGAACATCTTCTAAATGTTCCAGTCCTTTGGTTCCTTCGGAGATCCCCGAAGTTGACGTGTCTCCTAGCTGTTCTTGTACAGAGGCTAAATCATCTAGTGTCCAATATAGAGAATTTTCCTCGCGGATTCGGTTTTTAAAATCATTCGTAGTAATTCCTTTCAAACCAATAGCTCCGGCCTGATTGGGGACTCCCAGATAATCAAGCCCCAGATCGCTGGATTTATTGCTATTCCAGATTTCATTAAAATAGCGACTGACGGTTATTAGCGCGGGCTTTGTTTGGTGTCTTATATTTTTTTTCGCGGCGCCTCCGGAGCCAGCTTGTTGGGTATGAATTTTGGGCCCCAGGATATACGTCAGCTTGGTTTCCAATGTTTCGAGCAAAGTCTTAAACGACGCGATGCCCTCCAAACTCCCTGTTTGGGGGTTTATAAAAGAATAAAGTCGCAGAGCTAAAGCGATTATCTCAGGAACCGTTACTAAGGAAGTTAAGATATCCACAAAAATAGCTATTGTTTTAATCCACGGTTTATTAGCAAGCCTAATCTTAGAATAGTATTTCTTAATATAAGGGGTTTTAAAGCGTTGAGAGGTGCGATTATAGGATTTGGGCATATTAGCAATCGAATAATATAAATCGAGTTCCTCTTTAATCTGAATGAGTCGTTTAAGTTGTTTATTTACAAAATCAACGGTCCCATCTCTAATCTCTAGCTGTATCCCATATTGATAATAACCGTCCGTCAAGTCAGTCGCATTATAATCGCTTACCGTAAACGTTCTAAAGGTGGTTCCCATTATAGGGGGCAACTCTTTGATGGCTCCGATGGGAGATAAATCATGCCGCGTGATCTGGATTGCCGTTGGGTTCAAGACTGTGCGTAGTTCGTGGGCCCGACCGGATTTCGAACGCTTATCGCCCGACATCACTATTATATCCTCCGACTCTTGAGAGTCTATTTTAATCTGACCTCGGACGGGGGTCCCTAAGCGATTTTGGCCAGTTCCGACATGGACGCGTCTTCGCATTATTTTTAAAATTTTAATAGGAGAGTTTTTATAAATTTCGATTAAAGCCTGTGGATTAGAAGCTTGGTCAATAATGCTGCCAAATTGACTCTGGTCACGTAAAATACGATTATAATCCATCTGGAAAAGTAGCTTACTTTCCCCTTGTTTATTCCCCTTTATTCCATACGAAATAAATGCGTCTGAAAAATAAACATCCGGAGAATTTTGAATAACCCTTTGGGTGCCTGCCTTTCCTTGCTCGATAGTGGAAAATATATTGGCGGCTGGGGTTAGATCGAAATCCATAAGTTGAAGCATGTCTAATTCGCGGTAATCTTGGATTTTAGTGTTGGCCATTTTTGTGCGTATTAAATAACGAGAATTCGAAGTATGAACCGCGCCAGTCATCCACTTTCTACCTGAAGATTTAGTATATCCCAGCGCGTTGGCGTCGTCAATGGCAGCGCGGGCGGCTGTAGCGTTGGGGCGCATGCGATGGACTGGTCCCGGCCAGACTTCACCACCCTTCTCTAGCCTATATTCATACGTTTCTAATTGTAGTTCTCCTCCTTTGATAACTCGTTCTCCAACCACTTTTCCTCGTACTTTATCAGCCTCTCCTTTCCCCAAAAGAAAGCCCATATGATAATCATCTACAAGGGATCTTAAATCTAAATAACAAAAAGCAAAGTAAGAAAGATGAGGAGGCTTCAGTTTATTGATAGAGAAACTCACATGATAATCAACACTAAACATTCGTTTATTGTTTGCGGTATCAATACTAATAAAGTCTCCCAAAGAAGTATTTTCTTTTTTAACAGATATATTTTTAATATCATAGAACTGTTTATTGTTCTCATTGTTTAGAGCATTCCATTGACCTTTTGCCAAGGCTGCGCTTAATCCTGGTGCTTTACTTTGAATGACTTTAATGGTCAAATATTTGGTTAAATCTTCGTTATAAAACCAACTTGTGAGTCCATTTTCATCTACATGATCCATCATACTTAAAGATAATATTATTTTTAAAGTTTTATCAGGGTCATCGGATGCTCTCCAAAAATCCGCAGTAGACCCCGCTAATTGTTGGAAATTCATGGGTGCATTCCATGTACGGCCTTTTCCCAATAGGCGCTCTTCAGCTGTTTTGGTATTTTCGGGGGTAGCACTTGTTTCCAGCAATATATTAGTTATAAATACATCGGGTAAGAAAGCACTATCTAAATTGTCAAGATTAATATTCATATCGTTGATAACTAGTCTTTTTTATTATATGTGACGTGAGGAATTTCATCAGGAGAGTCCGTGTTGCATACTTCAGTATCCGCGAACCCAGAGGGTCCATAGAGAGTTTTTCGTCGAGGCGGAATCGGAATGTCCGGGCAGTTAAGTTCCTCGTCCACATAAATCCCCAATGATTTCAAACGAGTGATCGATTGGCATATTTCCCCTTCATCTATTTCATGATCTACATATAAATTAAAGTAATATTCCACAAACGAGGGATCCGGTACATATAGATAGGATAAGTCGGGCCTTGGTGTTAAAATATTATTACTAATAGGGGAAGGATCCGGTAAAAAAGATAGGGGAATTAATATTTCTTTTATTTCTTGTTTAA
>Ga0098040_1000190_pt1 | contig 29113 bp, 57 predicted proteins | sample 7_EtaG_FD_75065 | JGI IMG/M metagenome (GOLD analysis project Ga0098040, IMG submission 75065) | Marine viral communities from the Subarctic Pacific Ocean - 7_ETSP_OMZ_AT15161 metaG | ecosystem: Environmental > Aquatic > Marine > Oceanic | place: Pacific Ocean | collected 2015-01-08
CCCCATAGTTCGAGATCATTAGTTAGCTTCAGTTTATCAAAACTGCTAACCAAATTGCGACGATCAAGAAAACGGTTACTCTCTATCCTAGACTTGAGGTTTTTTACTCCTTCTCCACTAGCACCGTAGGGTTGGCATTGACCACCTAACCATGCGGGGCCGTCAAACGAAATGCCATTGATCTTTACATAAGTTGGCATACCGTTTACAGGATGGTTTGCTCCATACATAGATGAAACAATAGAACCATAAGAGGGTTCCTTCTGTGTTGACTGAGGAGTATTATCAGAGGAGTTGTGACCAGTCATAACCCAGTGAGTACCAGTTCTATGACTAGAGTTGCTATGGGCAAACGACCTAACCACAGCAATCTTATCGCCTCTACTACCCATCTTAAGGAAGTTGCCACCAAGAAGGAAATCTCCGTTGGTCATAACCGCACCAGTAGTGGATCTTACCTCCACTGGAGCCATTGGCTTAGGATCGAATGTCTCAATATGAGTTGCTCCACCTCCAAGCCACAGCCAAACTACTGACTTTTCGTTAGCAGGTAGCGATTGTGCGTCGGCATCAGAAAGGCCCAACGCTGAAAGTCCAGCGCTAATTCCTCCGATTTTCATAAAATTTCTTCTATCAAACTCAACATTAATCATCGTAGTCGTCTCCCGTATAAAACTCGGGTGTCTGTGAGTGTCCTCGACTATCCATTTTTCTTCGTAACTTTTCTAGCTTCTTTTTTATTCCCTTCCTTTTTCGGGAAAGTTTTTCATATTCTTTTCTAGATGATGCGTAAACACTCTCTAATCGTATATCTAAATCGTAAAGCCTCTGTTCTTCGTTTCTAATCTGACTGTTAATACTCATAGGGCCATTTTTGCTCCAGAACTTGGTTTACACCTGTTATTTCCACCAACCATCTGCCAAATTTACCAGTTTTAGTTGATTTTATACTTACATACCCGTCTTCATCTGAGTTTTCTTTGAGGAGGGACGCTAGCGTATCTGTAGCAAGCGCGAAGTCTGGCTGACCTTTTTCTGGAGTGTCGACTCCTAGCAGCCTGCCTCTAATGGAGAGGCTTATATGGTATCCTAGATCGACCTCCAGATCCACTGTATCTCCGTCTACTACCCTCGTCACCTTTGCCCGTCTAATATAGTTATCCATACTTACACTCTGTACTTAATATACACATTTTATGTGACGATGCGACCTTTGGAAGTTTTGATGATCTTGCCCTTCTGGAGAAGCCACGGCTCAATTATACCCTCAACTGTATTCCTATCGAGTCCAGAAACCGAAACAATTGTTTCAATTCCCATAGGTTTTCCGTATTTTGTCAGAATATTTAGGTATTCTCGGTCCATCCCCGTCATGCCCTCTGAGTCGATCCCCTTGATGCTCATAGCAGCCTCTACGTCGCCCCGTGAGAGCTTCGGAACCCCCTTGGCGATATGGTAGTCGCGGAGCCATTCGAGGGCCGCATTAGCGATCCTCGGAGTTCCTCTGGAGGTAGCGGCGACGAGCCTAAAAGCATCATCTGACATGGGAACATTAATGCTTTCGGCACTAACCCTTAGTATAGAAAGTAGCTCTTCCACACTGTAGAGAGACAGCGTGTATTTGTGCTTGAACCTATCAATTAAAGGCTTGGAAAGGGAGCCGTATTCAGTTGTGGCTCCCACTAGTGTAAAACGGGGAATATCAATGCTTATTGTCTCGCCCTGTAGGTCTTTTGATTCCGTAGCCATGTCTAATTTGAAATCTTCCATGATCGGATAGAGGAACTCCTCTACCAGAGGTGTCATCCGATGGATTTCGTCGATAAACAAAACGGAGTTTTCTTCTATCCGCATAACATACGGGATTAGAGTTTTAATGGCTCTGAGGTTTGCTCCGTTAGCAACCTGAAGAGAAGAACCCATCTCATTAGAGATAGCGTTGGCTACAGTAGTCTTTCCTGTGCCGGGAGGGCCATATAGAAGAGCATGGTCTATGCAAGTTGCTCTAGACTTGGCACTGACGATATTAATGTTTAAGGCTTCGAGTAATGGTTTCTGTCCTAGTACGTCCGCGAGACGAGTTGGTCGCAGAGAGTTCATAGTTTACCTTTTGAATAGAGTCGCAATTCCTTGCCCAAGTCCTACGCACATTGTAGCAATGCCAGTTTGTTTGTCATTATTTATGATTTGATGGTATAGTGTTGTCGAAATTCGCGCACCGGAACATCCCAGAGGGTGTCCCAAGGCGATAGCTCCTCCGTTTATATTAACCTTGTCGTCGTATTCTTCCATACTGCCTATATCGAGACTGTCCAAGCACGCTAGAGATTGAGCTGCAAACGCTTCGTTAAGTTCGATTAAGTCCACGTCGAGTAGCGACATAGACTCCTTTGAGAGTAATCTTTTTACTGCGGGAACGGGTCCATATCCCATGACAGATGGGGAGACTCCGGCCCTAACAAAAGATTTTACCTCAACTAATCTTTCTTCTCTAAAGCCGAGATCGAGGGCAAAATCCCTTTCCATCACAAGAAGCGCAGCAGCGCCATCAGCAATAGAGGAACTGTTGCCAGCCGTAACAGTCCCCCCATCTTTGTTGAAGACGGGAGGCAGTCGTGAGAGCTTTTCTGACGTAGTAGACGGCCTAATGGGTTCATCCATGTCGGAGAGGGCGTAAGAGCCGCTCTTGGACGTTAGATGAGATGGTGTGGGGACTATCTCTGAGGAGAAGTCTGCTTGCGATGCTCTTTTATGGGACCGTTCTGAGAAAGCGTCTTGATCTTCTCTGCTTATATCTCCCGCTAGCGACACATATTCCGCTGTGTACCCCATGATCTGAGACGCTCTAGATGAGCTAAGGCAGTACATAGCGTTTTCATCATAGTTTAAGTCCATCGGGATGTGACCCATATGTTCGACGCCCGCAGCGATGTAGCACAAGCCTTCTCCAATCATGATTTGACGTGCGGCGTCATTTATAGCTTCGAGAGATGATCCACATAGAAAGTTTATTGTTTTTGAGGTGCATTCAGCAGGAACGTTAGACTGAAGGGTAACAAACCTCGCTATATTGAACCCCTGTTCTTTTTGTTGATTGGCGCATCCGAATATAACCTCATCAACGAAAGTGGGGTCTAGCCCGTTTCGAGCAAGAAGGGCATTTACTACTGTGACGCCCAACGTTTCCGCGCGAGTGTTTCTGTATATTCCATTTTTGGACTTACCCATAGGGGTTCTGACAGCATCTACTATAACTGGCTTTTTCATGAGTTTGAAAACTCCTCACTGGGCAACAAGCCACCTTTAAATGGGGGGAATCCAGCACCGAACACCATCGACATATTTATTTCGTAAGGGTAATTAACAATCCCCTCCTCCAATATTCGGACGGCCTCGTCTTTCATTGGAGTCATAAGTCTGTCTTGGATCTCCTGTGGGATTTCTTTTCTTGATCCGCAATCCGCGAACTTGCTTCTTCTTTTAGTTCCAGTCCAGTTGTAGAACCCAGCCCCAGACTTTTGCCCAAGAGCGTTTTTCTTATAAAGATATGTGCAGGTGCTTTCCTCTGCCAGATCTACATAATCATACGCTTTCGCCATACTCTCGGAGCCATGATAAATTATATCGAGTCCTACCAAGTCGCATAGCTCTGCCGGTCCCATCGGCCACCCATAATTCTTCATTACCTCATCTATGTGTTCAAAGTCATATCCTTCTGCCAGCATCTTGTCGAATTCGATCAGATATGGCATAAGCAGTCTGTTAACGACAAATCCGCTACAATCTTTGCATACTACAGGAGTTTTTCCCATTGCCATCGCAACCTTACACAGAACTCCGATAGTCTCCTCGGAAGTGTATTCTCCAGCGACGATCTCGACAAGTGGCATTTTTGAAACCGGATTAAAGAAGTGCATTCCTCCAAAGTTAGAATATCCAGCAATGTCGTCAACTTTAAAGGTCGAAGTGTTGGTAGCAACAAACTTACTCGAATCGCAATTGTAAACAAGATCCCTTTTTAAATCCACAACTTCTGGAACAGCCTCAATGATTAGCTCTGGAGTTGATGTTGCTTCGTTAAGATCCGTTGTTGTCTTTATCAGAGAAAGAACGCCGCTTGCTTCCTCAGAAGTTATATATCCCTTGCTGATCTTGCTATCTAGGTAATTTTTAGCCGACCAGACTGCCGAATGTAGCTGTTCCTCAGAAATATCATATAGAATAACTGGAAGATTAGCCTTATTCGCTAGAGAGAGTGCAATTCCTGCTCCCATAGTCCCGGCCCCAAGCACCCCGACACTTTGAGGCATATTTACCTTCGAGGCTAGCTCTTGCGCAGTTGCCTTGAGCTTTCTTTCCCCAAAGAATATCTCTATAAGGTTCTTAGAGGTGTCGGTTTTAACCAACTCGCAGAAAGCAGCTTTTTCAGCCTCAAGAGCTTCGTCGCGGAACATTTTTCTGCAACTCTCAATAACTGAAAGGGCTTTTAGAGGAGCAGGGTAATTCTTTCCAGCCTTCTTTGAAACCATCGCTTTTGCTAATTTGAAAGTCATCATGGCTTCTATCATATTGAGCTTAATAGGAGAACACTTTTGACTCCTCCTCTTTTCTCTTTCTGCTTCCAGAGCAGGAATTGAAGCCTCGACCAAGAGGGCTAAGTCCTCAATGTCTCGGTCTTGAAGCCTCTCTGAGTCCCCCAGTTCCACGAGAGAGTCTAGGAGGCCCAGAGAGAACGCTTCTTGCGGTCGAACGCTTCTTCCTGAACAGATTAGGTCTATAGCATTGTCAGCACCGATAAGGCGTGGAAGTCTGGTTGTTCCTCCCCATGCTGGAAGGATTCCCAACTTGACCTCTGGAAGCGATAACTGAATGGAGTCGTCGTTGGCCCCTATACGCCCAGTGCAAGCTAAGGCTAACTCAAGCCCTCCTCCCATAGCTGATCCATTGATAACAGCCACGGTGGGCATCGGTAAGTCTTCAATCCTGTTAAAAAGATTGTGGCCCTTGGTAACAATCTCCTTAATTCTGTCGTCACTAGCCTCGTGAGCGTTGGCTATCTCTTTGATATCAGCGCCAGCAATAAAGCTTTTCTTTTTACTGCAAAAGACAATCGCTTTAAAGTTGTGGGCTAGGTCTAAAATTGCATCGAGTTGGTTTAGAGATGTTTCGTCGAATACGTTAACATCGCTATTGGGAGTGTCAAAAAAGAGGTACAGGACATTGTTCCTGACCGCTTGGCTAAAGTATCGGTTCATTTGTTTAATACCTCATCATAATAGAGCTTGTGTCAAGATCGTCAGCTGCGCCCAAGCTAATTTTTTTACCAACCGAAGAAATCTTTTTGATCTGGACATCCGTTGGATGCCTTCCGGTTATTCTATTTCTCAGCAACTCACATGACACGTCTGCCGTCTCTAGTGTAGTGGCGTTATGTAAGTTGTTATACGCATAACCTATTGTAGCGAGCATGGTGATTAGGTTTTGGATTTTTTTAGACAGCATGGAAATTGTGCATTGCCGGTCGGCCAATTTAAGCTGATACTTTCTCATTATCGAACTAATTTCTGACGAGCATCTTTGCAGATTCCTCATGGCAAAATCAGCGTGAGACTCTAGGCTTTTCCCGAGAACACGATTGGTAATATCGAATGAAACTCTATCACGATCTCTGGGGCAACAAGTCTCAGCGAGTAGCCATTTGGAGTAGGGGACAAAGCACTTGTAGTTTCTTGCCATGTCAAGAGGAGACATTCTTTTTTTTCCGAGCTTTGCCATAGCTTTACCAACTGGTTCAAAGTATTGAGTGCCATGATCTTTGACAAGACTTTTAAAGAAAGCCATATTTAACATATCACCTTCCCCCTCATAAATTAGAGGGGCTAGGAATTCGTGAATATTATCTCCAATTAAATGACCAGATAGAAAAGACCTGCCTCCGTGAGTTTTCATACACAGGTCTATTGCGGCTTCCTTCTGACATTCAGATCCGAAGTTTTTAGCCACGATACATTCTAGCTCGCCCCTATACCCTTCGTCAATAAGCGTCGAACACCAAGAGACGAGAGCGTCACAGGAGAGTATGTGCGCAGCTAGAGTACCTATTCGGCTCTGTACGAGTTCTCTGTTACGAATTTCCTGCCCGTAAGTTGTTCTGTAAGAACCCCAAGGTAGCATTGAGGCGAGCATCTTCTTCATGCACCCAGAAGCATTTGCGCAGAGAGAAACTCTCCCAAGATTTAATCCATTATATGCTACGGTAAGACCGTTTCCCTTATCAAGTCGGATAAGGTTTTCTTTGGGAACTCTATGGTCCCTGAAAACCAAGGCATTGTTATGCAGCTTTTTAAGAGCGTGTAGACCGTAGGTTTCGATCTTAAAGGTATCTGTATCTGATGATGGCAAGTCAACCAATAGGATCTGCGGGGTGTCGTCTACGAGGCAGACAACTGAAACTAGTCTTCCGTAGGTCGCGTTGGTGATAAATAGCTTCGTACCGCTTAGGATGTAATCTTCGCCGTAGAGGTAAGCGCGGCTTTTTAGGGCAGTCATGTCTGAACCTGCTCCCGGCTCAGTAAGAGCAAAAGCAGAAAGCCTTTCTCCAGAGGCTAGCATTGGAAGCCACTTGTCCTTTTGCTCTTGAGATCCAAATGTTTTGACAGGATCTACAGAGCCTATACATCCATGAACTGATGCAAGACCAGCAACACTTGGCTCTAAGAATGCCATCTCTGCTATAAAAGGTGCAAATTCTGAAAAGGTGATAGCTGGCTTGTCTGGGAGTGGAACTAGGAGTCCGAAGTATCCACATTGAGCTAACTCTGAAAGGAGTGCTTCACTTAGCTTTCCGTTCTCGTAGAGAGTCCCATGGTCCCGGTGATGCTTGACTGTATCAAGGCAGTTAAGCAGAGTGCAGCGATGAGCGCTATCGTTAGAGAAATTATCAAAGAACTCAGCCGTAGGAAACTTTCTATCCCATACTGCTTTGTAAGCTGGACTGTTCTTAGTCTTATGCTTATTCTGGAATAAAAGCTCTACTTCGTCATCAGCGGTATCAATCTTTCCTATACTCTGAGATTCTTCATGGCTCTTTCCACTCATCTCCATTGCAACTTCAGCAAACGGCTTCTCACTCATTTTCCAAACTCCGCTAATGCCTTTTTGACTAACTCTTCCAGCCCCATGCCAGCATAATAAACTTTCTCTACAGCTTTTTTGGCCTCTCCGTACTCAAATCCATAGGTTTTCATTATTTGGACAGCCTGTTTCATTAGGGAGTTAGCTGAACCGGGAGCGTCGGGCTTAGTGGCTACTGCCTTCTTTGGTTTTTTCTTTTTCTTAGCAGGAGTAGCTTTAGGTGGCGATTTCTCTTTTTTGCCGTCCTGCAAAACGCTTATAGTGAAGGGTTGTATTGCAAGACCCTCAGAACACTCCAAGCAGTTGTGGTAGCTTGGAGTGTCTTGAGGGATCTCGTAGTTTCTAATGCGAAAATACTTTTTGCAATTAGGACACTGTAAATGAATATCAACTTCATATTCGATAAATACAGCATCTTTCATCTTTTATACCTTTCCATACTTGGGGGGGGATTCTCTCCTCAAGAGAGGAGAAAGGGTAAGACACTTGCTTATATCTTTACAAGCTAACTCTGGAGACTCTATACCTGTTAGGATCAGCTAGTCCAGAGTCAATACGCCCAACCTCAGTTTCATATTCACCAAACTCATCTTCGCACACTACCTTATCTTTAGGTTGTAGAGCGTCAAATGATTCTTGGTATTCTTCTTTCAACATTTCCCTGTGGCTCCCGAACCGTGTCTTGTACTGGTACGGTTCGGGTTTTTGCCACGGACGATTAGCGTTAGTTCTTCTTTTAACCATTAACTAATTCCACTTATAACCGCCGAGATCGGCGTGGTCTTCTTCTTCGTATCGCCATTCTTCACCATCATCCGTATAGAGATTATACTCCATAACTCCTTCATAGTCACGGACCACAGTGTATTCGCAGGTGCGAAGTTTCTGGCAGTCAGAACAGTGGGGAACGCTCACGACGTTCTCTGGACTGATCTTAACGATGATAACCCTGTCGCTCTCAGGAGAGTCATGGAAGCACCCGTAGGACTGGACGTACTCCAGAGTCCCTGCGTGGAGTCCAGCAGAGCAGCCATTGTTTCTATCGTCATCGACAGAAAATCGCTTCATCTGGGCAACAGTTCCAATGCTGTTGTCATAACTACCACTCCACTTGTCAGCGTAGTCATGCTTAACGGCTTTGTATGCAAGGAAGTCTCCATCTTCAGTAAGGGGAAGATTCTTATGCTCAAGGAAGTCGAACAACTCTCTCCTAGCCCCAAAGCTAGGATTACGCATCATCTTCTCCATGAAGTTCATCAGAGGTTCCACCGGGAGTCCTTCTCCCATGAAGACAAGAATCCTCTCGGTAAGACTGTTGTGGACTTCTTCGCCATCGTAGATGACACAGCCATCTTTGACTTCGATAAGACCAGACTCAGAGGTGTAGTCTCGGATTGCTACAGCCTTGTCGATGAGGCTAAGAAGTTCATCTTCAGTAGCATTGTTACGCAAGGCATCCATAACCGTAGCGTGTTGGCTATCTTCGACGGTAATAAAGTATTGCTCGCCAAAGAGGATAAGAGTAATGTTACCGTCGCCAGAGATCATATAAGGCACGTTGGCCATGATTAGTTTCCTTTGTTTTCTTTGTAAAAGTCAATAGCGTTAATCACTTGAATGAAAGAGTTTACCTTGTCTTTAGTTCCTCGGTATGAGAGTTCGTACAGGCAGTTATCCATAAAGTATCCATACCTGTTCTCAAGTTTGTTTTGTAGCTTCATTATCTCCTTGTTATTTTTCTTAGAATCCTTAAGATCCAGAGGATATTCGGATATTGATACAATCCTTCGCAATGCGTGAGTGTTCATCTTCGTCTCGGCTGTGAGCTTGATAAAGTTCAGCATTTTTGTGAAGAGACTATCTTCGGCCTCGATCTTATTCGTTGCATACTTCATTATCGCCAGATAAGATGCTACATTGTCAATTTCCTCCCGACTATTAGAGTTAGTCATAGCCAAGAGCGTCTCAGGCTTATCAAACTGCTTACACTGTTCGTAAAGCCACCGTTTAAGAGTGATTGCCCCTTTCTTTTTAGAAAGCCTGCTAATATCCTTTGACTTGACTCCATAAATGTCGGGTATATCAATTCCTAGTTCATTCAAGTCACTGATAACCTGACTCTCTAGAGATATAGAGCGACCTTCAGTGCTAGTATCGTAGTTAACCCATTCAACGTAGATGAATTCTTCAGAATCTTCCTTAGCAAACTCAACCTCCTCCCAATATCTAGACTTATATCTTCTCTGTCGCCACATACCATCCCTGTTGGGACGGAACAGGTAGCCCTCAATAGTAGTTTTTCTAGGTACGCCCCTAGTACCACCTCTCTTGTAAGTTCCAGCAGGAGGATCAGGAAGTTCACTAGCAAGGTATACAACATTGTCTTCTGGAGAGCATCCAAGCTCTCTCATGACTCCTGCTGCTGTTTCAGCTACGACTAGATAGACGTTCTTGCCATGCTCATGGCAAAAGTGTCTGGAGCGACTATCAAACTTGCTCTTGATGTCTTTAATAACAACTACGGTCTTGCCGTTGATAGGCACAACATTGTCGGGTTGTCTTGAACATTTAACCCGATGCTCAGTCCAGTATTTCCTAACAACTTCTGGACCGGCAGCATGAGGGATCTGCTTTCCCTTGAACTCTATATCTCCAATAAGTTTGCCAGCATTGTATCCAAGACTCCCTTGAATAGAATTCAAAAGAATTCTGGCTTGCCAGACGTTCTTGCTCTCGTTTACTTTTTTGCTACATTGTTGTTGTAGATCGTCCTTAACCTGATCTAGAGTATCTCTGAGCTTTTGAATAGTTTTTTCGTTATACTCCAGAGCCTCTCTAGACGGAGTGATAGAAATATCACCAATGCCTACACTTATAACAATGCCGGATGAGATGAGATTGGAGTAATGATCGTTCCAATCATTCATAATTTGTTCACGATTAATAGGATAGCCTATATTGCCCATTACTACATAGGATGAATCGTAGCTAGAGGAGTCCTTGATAATAAACCAATTATCACCGTTAATTAGCCTTTCATATTCAACGATAGAGAAAGCGCCATTTCCAGTGACGTTTGGAACAGTGTCAAAGAAAGCATAGACCTTTGATGCTGTTTCTGCAAAATCATTGAAGTCGTCTGGTTTTACTGAGAAAGAAATCTCTACCCCGTTCTCCTCGCTTGTTTCATAAGAAGCAAACTCATTAAGCTCTGGAATAGAATGTTCATTGTAGCCCAGAGTATAGAGGGTCATCATTCCATCATTGTAGGTCTTGATGTTGAACGAATCAGAATAAGCAAGTGGAGTCTTAGATCCAATTCCAAAGAAGCCAGTCTCACTGTTGGTAGAAGTCTTATCGGACTTCATGTAGTTGATGTAAACGTCGTAGATGACATCCTTCGTCATGCCGATGCCGTAGTCCCTGATACGCAAATGCGGATCGAGAGTATTGGGGAGCTTCACATCGAACTGTCGGCTGGGAATACCGGCTCGAATGTGGGAATCTGCTGCGTTAGCACCAATCTCTTGCAAGATTGCCTTGATGGGATCAGAATACTGACGTGCAAGCATCTCAAACGCTTTCGCGTTGACCACCATGCCGCATTCAGTCTTCTTTTGAACTCCAGATCGAACGACAGTTTTCAGTTCTTGTGTAGACTTCATCTCTTACACTTCTCCTTGATGTGAAATTGCCAACCGACAATTGTATACGTCGAATGCCATTATAAGGGTATATCGGCAGAAGTCAACCCCGGTCTTCATCCCTTTTTTCATTATCCATGATTTCGATTATCATTTCTACAATTTCGGATGCTTTAAAAATCGTATCTTCATCATGATCTTCAAAGCCAATTTCTGAAACTTTATAGAAACCATCGACGGGAATACCATGAAAGCAAAATCTAACAGAACGAATGCACGCTTTTAGAGCGTTGGGGGCATCAATAACAGCCTCCTCAACTTTATCTGTCACATAGAACTTTGGCATTTTTTATTCTCTCTCGCTATGCGTTTGAGGGTTCTTTGCGCAGCCTTCAGGTTATCATACACATATTGAGGAGTCATCCCCAGATAATTAGCTATTTCTTTTATACCCATCTTCTTTTTTGATATTCCGGCCCAGAAAGAAAAGATAGTCCTTTGGTTGTCAGGGAGAGATGTGTCTACAATCGCAACGAGATCAGCTAGGCATGGTCTTTCTTCCGGCTCGTCGTCTTCGTTAAAAAAGTCGTCGGAGTTTATATTGTCTGTACTAACTCTAGTCTGTCCTCGCGGACAACAAGAGAGCAGCTTCCTTACTCTTTTTTCCGCGAGGCCCGTTTCCTCAGAAATATACTGTGGATTAGAAGAATCCACGTTCTTGATCTTTCTCAAGTCTTCTGCTGCCCGTCTGGTAAACGAGACGGCAGTCTTGATTGAGTATCGTGCGTCATTAATCATGTCTATAAAGGAGTTTCTTATGTACCAAGTGGCAACAGTGGTTATGTTCCCTTTGGCAACATCCCAGTTGTCAACGGCTCGAATAAGAGCTATGTTTCCCTCCTGAATAAAGTCCTCTAGCTCGATATGCTTGTTATTGAATCTAAACTTTTTAGCTATGTCGATGACCAGAGGAAGGCAGCTATGTATCACTGTCATTCTGGCATCGTCGTCTCCATTTTTAATCTGAGCATGAAGCCCGATCTGCTGCTCCTTGGTAAATTTGTTATAGACACTGTCAACGTCTCGTTGATAAATGTATTTCATTAAGAAGAAATCCTTTTTATTTGTATATCTTTTCAAAATCGAAAAAACGCCATCGGTTATAATGTTCTTCCTCTCCTCCGTAATCTACCCTGTCAATATATAGTAGAAGATCTCTAAAGCTAGAGAACATATGTTCATGAGGCATTACTCCGAATAGCCAATTGGGAACACTCTCTTTTCCTTGCTCGCAAACAATTAGCAGGGGTTTTTTCTGTTGGATAGAAACGAAAGCCTCATGGTATGAGCCGCACATATGAGAGTTGATGTCCATATACATTACGACGAAGTGGGCTATGTCTACCATTCGGAGGTCGATAGCTGCGATGTCTCGCATCTTTGCTCTTACTTCGTCAAACTGTTGAGAATTCTTTAGCTCCTCTATGGTGGATCTGAAAGATTCGTCCTCCAAGGCAAAATGGGTTGGTTTGTCGCTAGGGTCCAGAACACCGATACCTGCTCCTTTGAGAATAGGAGCTATGCGTCTTCGCCACCCAACCCCACCGTCTTCAACACGATCCATAGGGCCGCACAGATAACAAATAGTATTCTTTAATCTATTCGTCGTCATATCTGTCTTCCTCTTCTGTGAGCATTATGATTTCCTTCGAGTTTACTATGGTTACTCGGTGCTGGAAAAAGTCTGTTAGAAGTCGCCTTCCAAGAATAAGCATGAACTCGTCTATTTCTTCTATAGTAGCGGTGACGCGAGGGTAGTTAATGGCCGCGATCTCAAAGCCATTCTCTCTATATTTTAGTCCAGACAAAAAAGCAGTCTCAGTCACTCGAAGAGGAATAACCATCTTATATTTTTCTTGTTCTTTCCCTATTACATCCCATAGCTCGTCTGCGCTTATGATTATGTTGATAATCTTATAAGACGGCCCATGCTTTATGGACCCAATATATATCTTGCTTTCGTAGTACGGTTCAATCACCATCGCCACACACCATCCATCCATCAATCTCAGCTATTAAGAGCCACTCTCCTCGCTTAACTTGTTCGTAGTGCTTTGTAGCGTAGGTATTAGGCACTATTTCCATAAAATCGAACATATGCTCTTCCAATTCAAAGAAGACGGTGAAGGGGTGAACCGTATAGTCGGGGTCATAAATAGGAACGCACTCTATCTTGTAGTTTTTCATGGCTCTATCTTATAGTTATCTAAAAAGTTAGCCACATATTCACGACTAGCACTGGTGGCACAAGCGGCGAAGTCGTGAAGAGGCAATGAAACTTCGTTAAAAGAAATCACGTCTCCTCCTCGGTGAAGGGACTGACTAATCGTTACATGTGCGTAGTCATCACTCAGGTAAAACCTAGTTTCAATGTCACAAGTTTTTAGAGTGTCGGTGAACTCATGTAGTAGCATTGTATCTTGCCGTCAGAACAAAAACATCCATATACCCATCTTTGCTTTCATCAATTCTTTTAATGGGGGTGGCGTTGTGCCACAAAGCTCTGTCGTTTATGTAGACTACCTCCCCCTCTTTGAGTTGCAGGTTAACGACTGGCTCTAGGTCTTTCTCTCTAGAAACTAGAAGTCTGCCCCCTGTGATATTTGTTCTTGCGATACTGGCAATGCAAAGAGCGTCATATCCATCTTGATGTGCGCCTTCTGGGGAAACGGGGGTGAGTTCGTCTAGCGTTCTAATTCTCATTTGATGGGTCTCTATGACATTCTCAGAGGGTAGCCTGCAAGTGTTTGTGAACCGACTCGCTAATTCCCAAAAACCAAATCCTCGTATTAGCTCTGGGGACAGGCTTTCAAAAGTTCTTGCAATGTCTCCTTGGAATGTATTGAACTCCGAGCTTTGAGTGAACTGATTGCCCTCTAGGGTTGTGTATATCATTGTCTCTAGAGACATTTGTACCTTAGAGTATCTTCTCAGTCTGTATCTTCCGTCAGCATGGGCTGTCTCGGGAAGATCGTCAAAAAATTTTCTTAAGTTCTCGTTCGCGCGGTCGCTTATTTTGTCTAGTTGCATCAGATACATATACATGACTCCCCCATTATGGTTGACTATAATAGTAACATACAACCTCCCAGTCCTTTAAGTGATAAAATTCCTTGACTACCTTTCCCATGTAGGTTGCCAATTGGTGATTGATCCATTTTGTTCTTACATCAAAAGAATAAGTGACAAAAGATACAACCTCTCCAACTTCTCTTCTAAAGATTAGATGTATCGTTGAAAGGGCGGTTGTTGACATTTTGGGTAGTTTACCCTTCTCCTCCAATGTCCAGCCGGAATGGGTATTCTGGATCATTGTGGTCAGTGATGTCATCGTCTTTATGAAGTCCCACAAGGGTACAAAATTCCTCTCTCTCTGCATCGCTCATCCTTATATATCTAAACCAAGTCTCTCTTAAAATCATCGAACTCATTTCAGCATCTCTTCTATCTCCATCTGTTTGGATATTGACTTGTAGGCTAGATGGTAGGCTATTTTTGCTATAGCGTTAAGTTCGTCCTCTTTGGTAGGGTCGTTAGCAGCCATATACTCAGCCAGAGCCGCGATGAATGATTCCATTACAAGGAAAAACTCAGGGTTTTCCCTACTTATGTTTGATTGAAATTGTGCAATTCCGAAAGTCTTGTTTTTGGCATAGACTTCTTGTATAATGCTTTCAATGGTCGCTGGCTTGACTTTTGGAATCTTCATAAGGCCACTTTTTTTAGCGTTCCCTGAACTTTTCCATACAAAATACTTTATATCCATGTTTTGATACACCTTATTTTGCAGTTCCTCTGGGATTGGTAAAAGTCTCGGTTATTTTGTCATACATATAAACATAGTAACACTCATGGCATCCACCGCACCCACACAGAGGTCTTCCTTTCTTTATCTCTTTCATTCTGTTGCAGATAAAATCGTTGGATAAGGAAATCGACCTAAAATAGCCAATCATATGCTCTTCTTTAAGTTGCTTCATATTCTTGGTCACTCAGAAACTCATCCATGTAACATTCAAGAACTTCAAAGCCCATCTCACAAATTCTTTCTTGCAGATAAGTTTCATAACCAAACAGAAAGTCATCGCAGTCTTTCAGACTCCAGTCAAGACCTCTTTGCTCCGCAAGAGTTTCAATATCGTTAGCGTGCCACTTAATATCGGCTCGATATGGAAAACCGTCCTTGAGTTCTACTGGATCACCCTTAGCTTTAAATGGATCTCTACTCATCTTCTCCTCCTCTAAACCAGCCTAGCCAGTCAGCTACTAATGAAAAAATCCCAACAACGACAATCGCACCCAGTATCCACAGGGGGACGCCTAAGTTACTCATCTTCAATCTCCTTTACTTCCCAACAACCATAAACGCATTTCCCATCAAACCAACTCACTTTTTCCATGTCATTAATAACTCCGTCTATTACAGGGTAGACGTGCTTGGTAGTTTTACAAATATAAACTCCCGTGGAGAACTTTCTAGCGAAACGCTTAGGACTCATTCTTCTTTTACCACACAATAAAGGGAAGGGCTTCCAGATAAACTCATAGCCTAATGCGTAATCGTTAGAGCGTTTTTTAGGAAACAGAAAAGTTTTTCTGCATTTACGGCCTCGTTCTTTAAGAAAGTCATGCGCCACAACATAGTCTGTGTTGGTAGAGATAGCCAACGATCTTACAGTGCAGTCCCTTGCTTCTCTGGGTCTGCTTTGTTTGCGACCAGCATCGTTATAAATGTAAGGTAGTTTTTTCATAAAGACTCCCTATTCATCATTCTCACAATAAGTGTCGTAACAACCAAACGCCTCAATATATTCCTCTGTTTCAAAGATACTGGCTACTCTTTCGTAAAGAGCCTCTACGACAGCAGACTTTTCATGCTCAAGGCATTTATGACCATCTTCGCATGAGCTACCTTTCACTTCAAAGGCCAAATCAAAAGCATGATTGTATGTGTTGGGGTTATAGATTTTTAGATCTGGCTTGCTCATCTTCAATCTCCCTCTCCAAATGCACACTCGTAACATCTATAGACTACGTTGGTGGCGACATAACACTTGTAAACAACCTCTGTGCTTTTACCACAGTCTTCACATACAGACAAGCCATGAACAGCTTCCTTACCCATCTTTCTTCTCCACCTTTACACAGTAATCACCAACCCGATACTCTCCAAGTAGTTTTTCTCCCGGCTCAGTAAAACCACACTCACGTCCCTGCACATTAAACAGAATACCCTGAGTCCAGCATGGTTCTTTATCTGGTTCTTCACTAGCAATTACTTGCACTACCATAAAGTGGTTATCAAGAAAGGGAACTTCCTCATCGAAGACAACTTCGCCTCTGCCACAACCCGTAGGTGGTTTCTCACACCATCTCTCTAATTGATCGGCCATTGAAGGGTCAACTGTCATTACTTCATAGTTAAGTGTTTCGCTCATCTTCAATCCTCCTTGTGCCTACCAATACATTTAACCCTGCTTCATCCAGACGCTTCTGCACTTCGTACACCAATGTCTCGACGCCAACAATAGGCACAACCATATGGTCTTTACCGTCAATTTGCAACATCGTTTCACTCATCTTCAACTTCCTTCAAAAACTGCTCCATTGTAATACCCAAATGATCTAGGGTAATATCAATAACATCTCTCCACCAATCAGCAGACTGGTCATAACCACCAATAGCATTAGTATTAGCCACTAACATCCAGTATGGAATAGCACCAGACCTTCTACATGGATGACAAAACCTAGAAGACCAAGGTATACCGGGAACACTAAGGACTACTGTTCTACCCTCGTGCATCTCTGTTTTGCATACTTCACACTTAGCCATCCCTTCTGTTACACTACTCATTGGGCAATCTCCATCACCTCGGTATGAATGATATCATCATGCTCAAGGTTGTAGTCCATGTTATGAGCTACCTCGTCTAAGTCAGCATCGTCTTTAAGTGTAACCTTAATACTAATCCATGCAACTTTACTCATCTTCAATTTCCTTAAGTGCAATTTCTTCAATCTCTCTCAACGCCGTCCACAAATCATCTTCATCCGGCTTATGAATAACGAAGCCATCCAGTCTTTCAATTATATCCAGTATCTCGTTCATCTTCAACTCCTCTAGTTGATTCCCACTCTTTGTTTGCTGTTGAACACAAATCAATCTGTGTTCCATCTTCTAGCGTCATGATCCCATCGTTAATACTTGCTGCACAATTCATGTCAGACAGACTAGCTACTAGTTCAAGGCAATCTTCATGTACCCAAGGTTTACTCATCTCCAATATCCTCAATCAAAAAGGGAAACACCCTCTCTAGGTCTTCTCTGGTCATCTTAACAGCTTCGCCAATCTCTAATGCCGCCATTCCATCATACGCACTCTTGGACCCGTTCAGGTGCGTGTCAGTTGCACAGATATCCATATAGGCGTAGGTGATAGCTTCGATTTGTTCCTCAGTAAACTCGACACCTAACTCTCTTGCTCGGTCAGTCATATCAGTCATCTTTAAACTCCTTTCTTAGGTTATGGCACTACTCTGCATTCTAAGCATTTGGCAACCTTGTAAGCATAAGTATCGGCAGCCATCTTATTGAATGTTTCATAGCGAAGGGGGAAGTGATTGTATGTTCCCAAACGTCCTGCGTCTGGATTCTTAGCAAAGAGCTTGACAAGGTAGTAGGGCTTATCATGCTTGGAGTGCCGCTCGACCTTAACGTAACGATCAGCTTTAGACTTAGCCATTGTTATTTTTCTCCTCAATAACGTCAGTATCTATACCAAAGCTGTCCATGACATAATCTGCATCGAAATCAGACAGTCTGGATTCGTTCTCAGCAATCAGGATTGCTTCCTCTATATTATCTGCTTCTATTCTTGCAACACCATACATTTCCCAGTGAGCAGGAACCAGAAATACCTTCTTAGGTTCGGGCCAGTCTTTATTATTACCAATATCTCTAAATGTTTTCTGCTTGGAAAGGTCGTCCACGTTTTTCCTCCGCTGAAATGGGTTCTTTAGTCTCCCCCCCATTTTACTCATCGACTCTTGAATGTCAACCTCTTGAGTCAAATTTGGTGTATTTTCCCCTAGACGGCTTTCCTAGAGGGAAAAAAATGGCACTAGACGTTGTAGCTTTTTGTATAAGTGGAAATAGTATTGATAACGGTGGCATTATAGTAAATGCCCCCAGAGGTCAAACAGGGTTACGGAGCGTGTATCAAATAGATACGTATTCTACCGCTTATCCAACGACCGGGACTATATACTCAGCATACGATACGCGATTCACAGGACTAGTCCCTTGCGATAGCTGCGGTGCAACAGGTGCTATTCCTATCTGTTCTGGAGCGGGATGTGGTGTGGTCGTGGCTATGTTTGTTTAAGACGCGCCATGAACTGCGCCAGTCTTCGTTGACCACCACACCTTGTTGACATCCAAGGCGTCGAGTATATTGGCGCAATTAGAACACGGCTTGCTGTTCTGCATCCTGCCAAATCTATTGAGCCTGATGACTACAACTTTCAGCTTATTATTGATATGGTAGCGTCCCCAGAGTCGGCTTATCAAGTCCACTTCTGCATGAAGGAACGGATACTTTATAGTTTCCGTATTATTAAATCTTCTTGCAAACTTCAACGCTCTACCGCTAGGGGTGTCAGGTCTATTTTGACCGATGCCTAGTAGCGTGTTCTTATACCACCCGAACGCAAAGTGATAGGTTCGGTAGCCACTTCTTTCTTCGTAAGCCTGTGGGAAAAGGGATTGGGCAATATCCACAGATCGCTCAATGATCTTCATGCTTAGTTCCTGTGACGACTTATGCCTTCGTAACGTGTCTTTTGCCGTCTTCAATTTTGACTTTTACTTTATGCAAGTAGATCATTTTTGTGCCAATGTATCCTTCTCCCCATTCATCGGGCGAGACTATTGATACAAACGCAGAACCGTCTGGTCTTTGGTAAGCGTAATATATCCTACCGGAAGTAGGCTCGAACCTGAATTCGTATTCAATTCTAGAGTCACTCATATGATATTAAACACCTTTACGAATACCAAGACGCCAGTGACAGAGGATATGAGGCCAAAGAGAGTCCTCAGAAAGCCCATCGTGTGGTTGTGCTTATCAAACCACTTTTCCATCTTGCTTTTCTTAGCCATTAGAGGTATTTAATCATGTTACTTGTCCTGTAAAAGTGGAGGCGGGGGGAATCGAACCCCCGTCTTGCATAGCTTCCACACTAGCTTCTACATTGTTAGTCTGTTGTATTCGCACAACAAACAAGGCTACCAGAATTATCTGAGTCAGGTGCTATTAGAACCATTAGACTATATTGATTCGGGTTCGTCTTCCCTATCCGAATTATCGGAGCCAGCACAATTGGATAAGAAGGTTTGTGCAACCCCCAGCTACACTAGGCAGCTAACGCAAATTGCTTCTCGGCAATTAACTTTTAATCGGCTTTTATACTGGCCTACCGATCAACCAGTCAATGCAACTAATACTTTCACTATCAATCGAATCCAGTCGCCCCCTTTTATTCTGAGGTAGTCTTTTTGATTCTTCTTTTTCTTTTGAATCTAGGAGTAGCTAATCTGATCTTATATGGTCGCCTGATGACACTACCAACAATCGGACTACGATATTCGTCTCCAGTAATTCTAATAGTCGAAGTAGTGCCGTATCCAACTCCCGGCCAAACGTGTATTATATCCAGTTCAGTCTCTCCAGATAAGTTTTCAAATATACCATTGACTTTCCACTTGCCCTTCATCTTATCCAGACTAACCTTTACTCCATCTTTGTTTACCCAGTATGGCCCCTTACCAACCTTAATCTCGTCCCCTACTGCTATCTGAATTCTGGGACTTAATTGATAGTGAGGCAATGCTTCTCTCTTTTCAATGTACCCCCAGCCGTGTGGGTTGTCTTTAGTCCTCTTTACCGCCATTAGTTTTTCCTTTGTAGATTAAAATAGTTCCATCTTTTCTGTATACGCCCTTACGCTTGTATGTAAAGACTTCTCCTGTTCTGGGGTTTTCGTACTTGTAAGAAGCAACCTCTTCAAAGAAGTAGCCTACTAACGCATCAAAGAAATCTTCTCTCATGGTGAGCCTCAACGGTTTTGTGGTGATAGTGCCAGTTCGTATCCCTTGAGCAGAAAGACAGCTTCTTCCATAGTGATACTTTCATCAAACTTGAAAAGCATATCTCTATCTGTTTCCCTAAACACCGTTACTCCTTGGTCATATCCATTGTTGTAGAAGTAGCAGGTGTACTCTGTGCCGTATATATTGTAGGTTTTCTTTGAAGACATCTCATTTGTTCCAATTAGGGTTTATTTATCTTTATTCCTATCTTTAATTTCCAATTGACTTATTTCACTTACATTACTATCAATTGATTCATTCTCAATAACAGGATCAGGAATATCTCTATACCCACCCCACATATACCAACAGAAACAGCCAAGTAATAGGGAAACTACAAAGAACGAGGTAGTGAGGATAACGAATAGTAGTATGTGAGAAACATCCATGTTTGTCAATTTAACCACCTTTCCTTACAATAAGTGACTAAAATACGTTTTGTTGCTGAATTTTGGGGAATTCCCCATGTTTTTTGATGCTTTTTTTGAAATGTTCAATCTTTAAGCCCACATTACTATACCATACGGAAAGGAAACCAGCAAAAAGAATTTAAAACGATTTAGAAACTCCCAGCTTTCTAAAAAAACTTCCCAGAAATCTCCAGAAAAGGCGTTCCGCCGGTTGTATACTATATGTACCTGAAGTATGGGATGTGAAATAGAGGGATGAAAAACGAATGGAGTCCTTAAGAATCTTTTGGGTATTTGCTTACCTAATACTGTTTTACTTCTGTGTATTTACGGTAGTTGTTAACTACAACAGCTTCACTTTAGCGGAAAAAATAGTTTTTGGACTGTTGATTTCCGGTTATCATTTGATTTCAACACTTATTACATCTTCAAAAGAGTGATGAATCTCCACAGGTTTAATAAGGTTTTGACATAAGTAAAATACAATAGCGGCCACCTCTAGAAAGTTTGTTACTTCGGTAACAGGGCAATACTTTCAGCTTTATAAATGCCCTATAGAGTAACTGAGGTGGTCTTAGTAGCCGCTGACTATTGCAGTCGTGCGGGGTGGTGGTGGGATAAAACATTGTAGTTTGCTAAACTGGCCTGTTAACCCCGTGGGGGGGATTCTCTCTCAAGAGAGAGGAAAGGGTGAGACACTTGTTTAGATCACTTAGAATTATTCTTGCCACCCCGCTTTATTTGACTGCTAGTTTTATACTCTTAGTATCTTTAAAGATTTATCCACCTGATCTAAGAGATAGCGCGAGGGATAGTTTTGTTTAGGTGCTTCTTAGTGAGTCACCAACAATCCATGCGCCACCGAGCAGCACTAGATGCTGAACTTGGTCATGAGTAACACCCAAGCCAAGACCGTCAAATACTACAAACGCTACGCCTCCAACGGCTAGCCAGAAACGACGTGAGTGAAACAGTGACATAATTTTGTGTACCATTGTAAATCTCCAGAGAATTTAATTTTTGTTGGTCCTTACTTTCTTAATCCTTACTTGCGATGCTCACATACACAGTGCGCACAGCATGAGCAGTCATCACCACAGTCACAAGCAACAGCACAGTGTGTGCAACCAGCTACATCGTGATGAAGTGAGTGTTCAGCAAAGTAGCCTCCACCGAGGCCGAGTGCGAACACCGCTAAAAGAACTAGACAATGTTTCATGGGTCGCCGCTCCTTATGCTGTTAGGACGTTACATACAGTATATTATACCCCATCGGGTTCATCCAGCTGAATAATTGGGGGATTACTGCAAACTATCTCACCGTTTTGAATTGTTAAGAAAAAACTATGAGTAATGTTATGAATTGGAGTAATCTTCTCAGAAACCCAGTGCTGTGTCCACACGTTGACTCTCCACTTATCATCGAAGACATTCCGAACTGTTGTTCCAAAATAATGTAATGGTTTCCCTAGAAGCTCTAGTACCATACTGACCACCAGTTCATCGCGCTCGCGAGTGGTCCCCTGCTCGTCTTGTTTGGGTTTTTTAACTGGAACTTTTTTGACGCTTTGATGCATTTTATACCTCGTTTTATGTAAAACTGACGTGCTAACTTTATTAGGCCGTCATCGACTAAATTAGGCTAAGACAACTTTGTTTTTGGTTTTGGTTTTTGAACTTTTTTTGATAACCCCAGTGCTACAGAAATTTAACAGACTATTGTAAACTCGCGTGCTATTGACTATCCTTGACTATCAAGGAATAAGAAGGGGTGATACTACTCTACCCATTCTTTTCACTTTGCCTATCTTCTCTAAATTACCAATCTCTTTTCTCCGATTCTTTTCGTAAGTCTAGACGTACCAACCACTTACGTCAATTATATCATACACATCGGCATTTGGGAACCCCAACCTTGAGGAAATCTCCATAAGTCTTTATGGGTCAACAACTTAGGGCAATTTTAAAGTTGTGTAAAACTTGACGTAAACCGTTACCATTCAACAACTTAGGTCGGGGCAGGCCGCCCGCCCCGCTCCCCACGTCAACCCCAAAAACGAAAAAACCCCGCCCCCCGATAATTCGGGAAGCGGGGTTGAGGGTTGCAACGTTTCGCGGTAGTTAGGCCGCGAGAAGAACCGCACTCTCCAAAGCACGTTGGCTAAGGTTTCCGTTCTGGCCGAACCAGAGCGAGTCCATACGGTTCTCGTTGTTGCGTCCCTTGGAGTAGTTGAGATACTCAGTCACGGCGTTGTATGCCGCCCACCATGTACCCTCCACTCCCGGCAGATCATTGCCCTTGCCAACCTCGAACAGTTCCTCGATATTCGAGACAATGTTCTTGGATCGCGTGGACAAATCTTCCTCTGCCTTATCATGAACTCCGAGAACGATTCGCACATACTTGTTCAGGTCTTCGGTATTGATCGACCGGGATGCAAGGAACCTGTATTCCTCTGCGGTCGTCTCGAATTCCTGATTAGCCAAGTTCATAACGTCGCGGAGTTTCTCAACGTTATTCTTTACGAATCGGTGATGACGAACACGGATCATCTTTGAGGCTTTGCAGTCTCTTGCCAATGCTTCCGTATTCGCACAAACAACACGAATGGGGGTAAAACCAAAATGAACAGCCAATTTCCCATCATGCCCATTGGAGAGCAATGCGAACTTAGCGATCTCGTCGCCTCGCACGATCTCCGTATTCTCTAGCCCTAACTGGCAGAGAACCCAAACACGCTCACCACCCCGAAGAGATCCCGCAGTATGCAGAATGAGGTCGCCGGAATCAACCATTGGCTCGAAGACCTCGAAGGCGTGCTTGTTCTGTAGAGGGGTCCAGCGTGGACCCACAATGCCCAATACCCGTCCGTCTGATTCTCTCACGGACGCTTGAGCTTTCACCTTGTCACCGTTCTCACGGTAGAGCGGCTCCGTCTTTACTTCCCAATTCAAACCCGCCTGATTGAATGCGTCCCAGAATCCGGTCGCCTCGTCAATCTGTGTGCCGAGTCCGTGCCAAGGGGTAGAGCCAGCGAAAACCATCTTCTCAACTTCGTGTGCCATTCTTCAATTCCTCGTAAGTAAAAGTTTCCAGTATCGTACCACAAGACTCTAGAAAGTCAAGTCGTCATCTCCGTATTCGTCGTCTTCACCTTCCCCGAACATCTCGTCGAAACATCGACCGCAGACACCCGAAATGAGAATCTCTCGCTCGTCTGCCGAGAGGTACGGCATAGCGTCCTGAATCAACTCTCCGTCTTTCCATCGCTGGAGGTCGTCGCAGCCCACCAAAAGGATGTGAACGTTGTCGCACTTGACGCACTGAGTCGCCACCTTTTCCTGAGTCATCATACCGCTTTCCTTTTCCCGTAAGTGTTCCCCCATTATACTTATATTATCGACAAAGTCAAGGCCACTTCTCCACTAAAAATTTCAGAATGTAAAAGTTGTTCTAAGTTGTTGCAGGATAAGGGGTTAGGTCGGGGCGGGCAGGCCGACCCGCCGCAAGTCGCGGCAGGTCAAGGGGTTAGAGAAAGAAAGGGGTGGGCGGGATTCCTGTTTACCCGCAAGGCTCACTGATGCAGTAGGGCATTCGAGCCAGCCGCCTTTATATAGTTCTCAGCTATTTAGCCATTGAACTAGAGGGCACGCCTTGATCCCCCCACAACCGGAGATCATTTCAGCCACCACCCGAACGGGGAGCTACCCCGTTATATTTATTCCTCCAGTATACAAAGCATGATGATAGTGAAGAGTATTGCCGTAACAACAAACCATCCTATCACTCGTCACCCTCGTCTTCGTACTCGTCTTCGTACTCGTCGCCACCCGAAAGAATACAGGCGAGCAGTTGTGCGGCTTCGGCTTCGTCTGGAATCCGTCGTCCGTCCGTCGAGTATGATGCGGTATCCGTGTAGAGCGTCGGGTAGCGTTTCTTGCTCTTGATGAGCCTTTGCTTGAAACTTGCCGGGGTCATCCCCAACTCATCCGAAGCCTCTTGCACGGAATCGAACTCGTCCCTCTGTGCAATCGTCACCCGCAGAAAATCCTCAAGCGTAACGTGTACTCGTTCGGCCATGTCTCTAGTCCTCACCGTTGATTGAAATGAACAGCGTTTCGTCTATTATATCATCTGGTTCCAGAAATTCAAGGGTGTCACCGGGATGAATTTCTCCACTTTCCAGATCGTAGACCATCATCGTATTGTCTAGTCTATGATCGTCCTGAAATCGTAGATCGTTCAGGTACACCCGCAACTCGTCCCACGTCATAGGCACGTCTCCTTTTGGATTCCATTATATCACATCATCCTCCCATGTCAATACTTATCGGCTATACGACCCTTGACCCTTGAGTTCTTTTAGGGCCGTAGCCGCTTCCGTCCCAGCCGGTTGTGTCCCGTGTAGCAACAGGGCAAAACTCTGATTCTTCAAGCTAGGGCGTGCGGCGTGTGAATCGTCGTGATCAATCTCGGCACCGATCCTCTCGGCTTCTTCTTCTGAGAAAACAACTATAGCAGACCGCAACCCTTCGGTGGCAATCAGGTGGTCGTCACGCCCACCATAGGATGCCGTCAGAATCAGATTGTCGGGAACGTCGTCCCGGTTGTCGATCCAGTACCGTAGACTTTTCGTGTAGGCGTAGAACAGTTGATCAGGATGCGTTTGTGCTATAAACATCCAAGCCTTGAAATAGTGTTTGTTGAAGAAATCGCCAGCAACATGAATCCGGCAGATCCCCAGATTCTTTGGCATTGAATCCCTGAGCATATCGGCCATATGCCAATCATTTTTAGGATGCTCATTCAACTCCCGAAAGTTATGACTTCGAGAATTGTATACGTTGGTATACTGTGCTTCCTGCGATGCCGAGAAACAACGGAACTTTGTATTCGACCCGTCAACAACTTTCCGCTTGTTCGTGTAACTGTCAAGAGTAGCCTTGGACAGACATTCGTTTGCGAACGGACACGACCATCCCGACAACAGGTCAAGACTGTAAATCTTCCGGCCACCTTCCAGATACTTTGCCAGTTCGGGAACTTCCGACATGGCGTGCGTCTTGGCGTTGGCCTTGGAATAGTTGACCGTGTTGAGCGGATAGTGCGGTTGTGCCATTGTTCTTTCCTTCTCGTGATAGGTTCCCCCCATTATATATATTTATCGGCATAAGTCAATACCAACCTTGAGTTTATTTTATAGAATGTAAAACTTGTCGTAAGTCGTTACGGGGCAACAGGTTAGGGCGGGCCGGGCAGGCTGCTCCGCTCGCCGCGTCAACCCCAGATTAGAAAAATGCAAGGTGGGAAGCCATACCACCACCGACCACGAAGTGCGTTAGCTTCGCCATTGCCGGTCCCTTTTTACGCTAGGAGGCTTTAACTGGGTTGCGTAGAAAAAGGGCCGAGCGGATGAGACATTCACCGCCCGACCCCTCCCACGAAAGGAGAGAACTCTCCTAGAACTTGGCCAAGAGGTTATACTTCTTCTTCGCAATCCCCTTGATGTACTTCGGTTGTCCCGTGTGCATCACGGTCCCGTTTACCACGATCTTCGCCCACTGGTCGCGGTCGTTCCGATCCGTGTTCTTCACAACTCGGACCTTGGGCTGATTCAAAACAAGCGTCTTCACATTCTTCATCTGTCTCTCTCCTAAAAAATGGGAATTGATCCGATGGTGGATCACTCAAACTGTAAGGCTCATTATACACGATCTTTCCTCCTTGTCAACCCCCCCTTTCTGCGATTTGAGATAAATCTTACAGAGTGCCTCAAACCTCCTCCGTGTGTTTCCGTCTTGAGGGTGTGCGGCAACAATTACACCGCTGTCCTGAATCTTAACGAAGCGTGATGGCTGCTCTTGCCCACACCTCACCCATTGGCCAGCTTGCAACCTGAGTTGCCCCGTCCTCACCATATGGGCCGTGTTATGATCCCAGAGATCAACCGTTTTGATGTAACGCATTCCGCTCTCCCTTTTTTATGTAGTAGGGCTGGTGGGAATCGAACCCACGACTCCCGCCTTATAAGGACGACGCTCTAACCACTGAGCTACAGCCCCATATACCCTCGGCAGGACTCGAACCTGCAACCTACGGTTTAGAAGACCGTTGCTCTGTCCTGTTGAGCTACAAGGGCGTGCCCCCATTATACTATTATTATCGGCCATTGTCAACCCCAAACTTTAGGCTTATTGCCACCATCCGAGACGATCCGCGAGCCAGCATATGCCGCCCAGAGCCGCGACCAGACCGATAAGCTGCCAGATTTCAGTTCCCATTAGATTCTCCTTGTGCGGGCGAGTATACCATATTTATCGGCGTTTTCCACCCCAAACTTTAGCCCAATGTAAAAGTCTTTGTAAGTCGTTACTAATCAACAACTTATGTCGGGGCGGGGCGCCCGCTCGGTCGCCCACGTCAACCCCTTACGCATATATTCTGTCATTTTCCTTTTGATTTACGGCGTACACTGTCGGCTTACCTTCCAGAATATACATCTTCACCCATCCCGCTTCCGTCACCGGGATAGGATACTTGTCGTCGCACACGCCAGTCCGCTGGATAAACGTGTCGTGCTTGTACGGGTTGTACGTCACCCAACAATCGCGGTCCACCTGTTGTTTGTGGAATTCCGCATTCATAGCAAGGTAACCCGAAACGCCAGCGTGGACGTTCTTTTTCTTCTCACGCCGTACCCGCTCCCGGCCAGCCTTGCCCACCAAAAACCGGCAATCCTTCAGGAAGATAAGGTCAGAGTGTCCGACAATCTTTCCGCTCTGCCTCACACTCCACGTTTTCTTGTGGAGGTTCCAGTAGATATAGAGCCGCTTATCGTAGTCGATACAAGCCATGCCGTTGCCTTGAGTTGAGACCCGCGAGCGCGATAGAGCCGGTTGTCCGGTAGTGGTGAACCACTCCCTCTATGCGCTGGGTTCGCCTCTCGCGGGGAAACAAAGTTGTCTAGAGAACTTTTAGCTCTCCTCTGTCGATAGCCTTCTCCACCTGTGTGGTAGAGAGTGCAAACGTGTCACCGTCCTTGCGGGCCAGTCTCACGAACCACCCCGCTTTCCTTTTCTCCATTGAAGTAAAGGTGACGGAATCACCCTTGAACGTAGCCGCACCACCCACTGTGAAGTTTACCATCGACTCACCCCTAACTTCGTTTTGCCAAGAAAGAAACCTTGTTGCGTGAGTAGGACTTGTAAGGCCCGTGTCCTTCCATGCCCTCATCCAGACAGAATCCAGCCGCCCGAAACTTCGAGCCAATGCCATTCTCGTCCCACTGGTTCTCGATTATCCCAGCGCGAGACTTGCCATTGTAAAAGAACTGAACCCTGTCACCAACCTTGACGCTTTGCATTACGCTCTCCTAAAAAAAGTGTCCGATACGTCCCCCATTATAGTATATTATCGGCATTTGTCAACCCCAACCTTGAGCCTTTTTCAAAAAAAACTCGCGTGCTGGATCTCACGTGCTAACTACCGCCTTTAGACTATAGGGGTGTCATCTCATCGGCCCAAACCGCCTTGGTAAGATAGGCAATCTGGGCAGAAAGCGAGGACGGCGGGATTTGAACCCGCAACCACCAGATAGACAATCTGGGACTCTGCCAATTGAGTTACGTCCCCAGTCACCCCATTATACTATACTTATCGGCATTATCAACCCCCAAACTTTAGGGCGATGTAAAACTTTTCCTAACCCGTTGTGTAGCAAGCACTTAGGGCGGGGCGGGCCGCCCGCCCGCCGGGCCACGTCAACCCCTAATCTTGAGAAATCGCCCCAAGCCCCACGGCCACGAGCAGCGTCCAAGCTCCTACGGCAATCCAACCCATCAACGCGTCCCCACAATAATAAAGGTCCAGAAAGTGATGAATGCGAACGTCAGCGCCGTATCGCGGTCAATTCTTTTTAGCATCTCGCATTTCCCTCCAAGTTGTTTTATCACAGTAGACCCAGCCACTATCGACCAGTTTCTTTATAGCCTTGCGGTGGGCTACTGTGGAATCTTTCATTCGCTTGAACTCGTCGCCTTTAGTCAATGTCTTCATGAGTCATCTCCCTGAGTTCTTGATTCTTATCAACCATCATGCCGGTGAAGATCACCACCTCACCCTCGGTATCCTCGCCAACGTGGCACAGCGGAAAGTGTTCCAACGCAATCCTGAAAACGTCATCAAGCGTCATCGGCTTCCCCTGTTATGGCATCTTTGTACGACCGACAAGGCACCATTCCCAGCATCTGGTTGGCGTAGCTTTTTGGGTTTGCCTGTGCTGCATCGCCGGTCAGCTTACAGGCTCGCTTGATGAAGTCAATCACCTGCAAGACGCTCAGGAATCCAGCCACGTCGTCGCCACCACCATCAGTGTATCCCGGCACGGCAACCCACGACAGGTCGCTACCAGTAACGTAGGCGGCACACTCAGCGGTGTCAGAACCCCAATGATCGCCACCGTCCATCGCCTTTTTCGGGGCGTCGAAGGCGGCATTCTTCACGTCGCTGTCGCAGTAGTTGCCCGGCCCAAACTGGACGGAAACCGTCACGCCGTTGTGCAAGTCCAGATGGAAGCCCTTGTTGTCAGTAATCCGCATAGCCTTGTCTGTCATCTTTTGTTCCTTCGTGTTTCGTTACGAGTATTGTATCAGATCAACTCTAAAAGTCAATCCCAGAATCGTAGTAATCTTCGAGATGATAGGAATCGCCG
>Ga0098040_1000194_pt1 | contig 28761 bp, 33 predicted proteins | sample 7_EtaG_FD_75065 | JGI IMG/M metagenome (GOLD analysis project Ga0098040, IMG submission 75065) | Marine viral communities from the Subarctic Pacific Ocean - 7_ETSP_OMZ_AT15161 metaG | ecosystem: Environmental > Aquatic > Marine > Oceanic | place: Pacific Ocean | collected 2015-01-08
CGGAAAGTTATTTTAGTCTCGCGCGATATTAATATGCGCGTTATTGCTGACGCAGTCGGCCTAACGTCTGAAGACTTTCAGAATAACCAAGTTGTTGATAATAGTGATAGCATTTTTGAAGGATACACCACCATTATGGTAGATGATCAGATTATCGATCAGTTTTATGAGAAAAAAAATATATATTTAGAAAATGAAAATCTTTTTCCTAATCAATATGTAATGCTCGTATCTAATGCGAATGAGAAAAAGTCTGCCCTCGGCCGTTTTATAAATAAAGTAACTCCCATCCGTCAGCTTTTGAGTGCCAACTTTAAAGTGTGGGGGGTTAGTCCACGGAATAAAGAGCAATCATTCCTACTAGATGCCTTGATGGATCCGTATATTCAAATTGTTACTGCCATTGGTAAAGCAGGTAGCGGTAAGACCCTCTGTGCGATTGCTGCGGCACTCGAACAGACCATAGACGAATCTTCCTCTCAGTACTCCAGAGTGATCGTCTCTCGGCCCGTACAGCCCCTAGGAAAGGACATAGGGTTCCTCCCCGGAACTATGGAAGAGAAGATGTCCCCGTGGCTGATGCCCATTCAGGACAACTTACAATTTTTAATGGGAAATGATAAAACAACTCTTGACATTTATATGCAAAAGGGTATAATAGAAATGGAAGCGTTAACTTATATTCGCGGACGCTCAATATCGAATGCATTTATTATTATTGATGAAGCACAAAACTTGACAACTCACGAATTAAAGACTATAATAACAAGAGTGGGAGAAGGTACAAAGATTGTGTTAACCGGCGATGTTGAACAGATTGATAATGTTTATATTGATGCCACGTCTAATGGTCTCACTCATGCGGTAGAGAAGTTTAAAATATTTGAGCTTGCGTCCCATGTCACCCTTCACAAGGGTGAGCGCTCTAAGGTGGCTACATTTGCTGCTAAATATCTATGAGAGGATAAAAAATGGAAAACCCAGACCTTTTGGTCCAAGTAAAAAAAGACACGAAGCTAAAGGATATCATCGTTAACTACATCGGAGAAAAACTTAACCCCGACGACGGCGACGTAACTGTTCAGATGGCGGTTGAGGTGTTTGCCGAAGACTTTCCGGAGTTTCTCTTGGCAGTTGCAGAAGAGAATTTTTTGAGAGGATATCAGCAAGCATTTGCTGATATGGGCAACACCACTACAGAATAATGGAGTATTATATACACAATACTCCGGTTTTTGTGATGCACGAGCCGCCCCAAGAGATGAGTGTTCCTTCTTTTTGTGAGGAAGCTGAGGGAATTTTGTCGGCCCGTCTCTTAAATGGCGTAGATGTTGTGTATATCGGAGATTTTAAAGAGTTAGGTGATCGGAATGCTGCATTTATGAATGGGGGCATCTATATGACGGCGGCGGAGCCCACAGTGTTTGACATGTTAGAAAATTTCGTGCACGAAACTGCACACTCATTAGAGAATCAATATGCATGGCAAATTTATGATGACAGTTTGATCCAAGAATTTAAAGGCAAGCGCGCCCGACTGCGCGGCCTCCTTGAAGCTGAGGGATATAAAATCAACCCTCTTCTTTATGATTTTACTGAATATAATAAGAAATTTGATGAATTTTTAGCTCATGAGGTGGGGTATCCCACTCTTTTGTCTCTAACCATGGGATTATTTGTATCGCCATATGGAGCTACTTCTATTCAAGAGTATTTTGCAAACGGATTTGAGAAGTATTTTCTTGATAATCCACGAACGGTGCGAGACATAAGCCCGATTCTGTATAGAAAGATTGAAGAAATAATAAATGACGAAACGTGAACATATCTCGTATTCTGAACTAAAAGACTGGGCAAAATGCCCGTATTACCACAAAAAAGCTTGGGTTGAAAGGGTCGCTCCATTTGAGGGCAACGAATACACCGCTTTTGGAAGCGCCATCCACGATGTATGCGAAAAAAAGCTCCTAAAAGAGAACATCGACGAAGCAGAAGTGTTCCAGATTGGTTTTAATAAAAAGCTCCAAGAACTAATGGAGAAAAATATTGAGGTAAATGGAGCAAACGTAGAGACAATGAGAACATCGGGCCCAGCAATCTTAGCAGAAGTTGAAGATGCGCTCGAAGACTATTTCGGTGATTATGAAGTGTTCTCTTCGGAAGAAATGCTTTATGTGCCAATTGAGAACTTCAATATCAACTTCAAAGGCTTTGTAGATGCGGTTGTTAAAGTGGGAGATATATATCATTTGTTCGATTGGAAGACTTGCTCGTGGGGCTGGGATTCACGTAGAAAAGCAGAAAAACTCGTTACATACCAGCTAACGCTCTATAAACATTTCTTCTGTCAAAAGCACAAAATCGATCCTAAAAATGTTGAAACACATTTTGCACTATTGAAAAGAACAGCTAAAAAAGACAGGGTCGAGATATTTAGAGTTACGAGCGGCAAGAAAAAAACCGAAAATGCCCTTAAACTTCTGTACCAAGCAATTTATAATATCTCTAAAAGGTTTCATATCAAGAACCGGCTAGCTTGCATGAAGCCGTTTCCTTGTAAATTATACAAAACAAAGCACTGTTCATAAAGGAGTAACATGTCACAGAAGATAAAAATTTTTACTATTGGAGATCATCCACTTTCTCCTTCGGGAGTGGGCACACAAACCAGATATATTATTGAGGGGATGCTTAAAACTGGAAAGTATCAATTCGTTTCTTTTGGCGGTGCTATCAAGCATCCCAATCATAAACCACAAAAGTTAGAAGAATGGGGCGACGATTGGGTTATTTGGCCCGTTGATAGTTATGGAACCCAGGACATGGTCCGAGCCATGATTCACCAACAAAAACCAGATATTTTATGGTTTATGACCGATCCTCGGTTTTATGGATGGCTGTGGCAGATTGAAAATGAGGTACGCCCTCATGTCCCGATGGTATATTATCACGTATGGGATAATTATCCTTATCCAACATTTAATAGCCCGCTATATCGCTCGAATGATCATATAGCTTGTATATCTAAATTAACTTATGACATCGTTCAAACGGTCGCCCCGGACATCGATTGTTCTTATATTCCACATGCTGTAAAGCCTAATATTTTTAAGCCCCTAGAAGAAGAAGTAGTAAAAGGATTTAAAGCTCAGAAAGGTCTGGCTGATAAATTTGTTTGCTTTTGGAACAGTCGGAATGCTCGAAGAAAGCAATCGGGAACACTAATTTGGTGGTTCAAAGAATTTTTGGACAAAGTCGGGCACGACAAGGCCGCACTCATTATGCACACCGACGTAAAAGATCCTCATGGTCAAGATTTAGAAGCCATCATACACGAACTTGGGCTTACAAACGGGGAGATTCTTTTTTCTCGAGAGAAGATTGATCCGACCAGCCTAGCTATGCTGTATAATATGGCCGACGTTACTATAAACCTTTCGGACGCCGAAGGCTTCGGCCTATCGGCTCTTGAGTCACTTTCTAGTGGCACCCCGGTAATTGTGACGATGACCGGAGGCCTCCAAGATCAAGTTACGGATGGTAAAAATTGGTATGGTATTGGTATTGAGCCGGCATCTAAAGCTATTATTGGCTCTCAACAAGTTCCATATATTTATGAGGATCGATTAAATAAAAATGATTTCATAGTTGCCTTGGAGCAGATGTATGAGATAGGTTCTGACGGCCGCCGTGAGTGGGGTCTTAAGTGCAGAGACTGGGTGGAGAAGAATTTTAATTTTGAGAATTTTGTGGAAGCGTGGGATGAATTATTTGAAAAGATTAATACCGAAAAGGGATCTTGGGATAGCAGAACTGGCTATACGCCCTATGAAGTGAGGACGTTCTAATGTTACAAAAAATTCTTGTTAAAGGGCCCGCGCTCTCCCGCTCGGGTTATGGAGAACAAACTAGGTTTGCATTGCGAGCACTAAAGTCTCGCGAAGATTTATTCGATATTTATGTTATTAACACCCCGTGGGGAGGTACGGGTCAAATTGTCGAAAATGGAGAAATGCAACAGTGGATCCACGAAGTTATGGCCAAAACGAGCCACTATGTTTCCCAGCGCGGCCAATTCGATCTATCTTTACAAGTTACGATTCCTCCCGAGTTTGAAAAAATTGCTCCAATCAATATTGGGTATACGGCTGGGATCGAGACTACGAAAGTGGCCCCCCAGTGGATTGAAAAATCAAATGCGGTAGTTGATAAGATAATTACAGTATCGCAGCACTCAAAGACGGTTTTTGAAAACACCAAATATGATGCCACAAACAAACAGACCGGGGAACAGGTTACAGGGTGGGGGCTGCAAGTACCAGTCGAAGCTGTTGGTTATCCTGTGCGACTGGCTGAGGCTGAAGCCGTCGATATTAACTTAACAACAAGTAAGAATTTCTTGACCATTTCTCAGTGGGGCCCCCGAAAAAACTTAGATAATACCATAAAATGGTTTGTACAAGAGTTTGCAGACGACGAGGATGCTGGACTTATTATAAAAGCTAATACCGCTTCTGATTCAATTATTGATCGTGTACAAACCGTAAATCGCCTCGAAGCTTTGTTAAGTACCACCGGTGATCGAAAATGTAAGGTCTACTTAATTCACGGAGAACTGACTGAAGGCCAGATGGGGTGGCTCTATCAGCACCCTACAATACAGGCTCTAATCAATATTGCTCATGGAGAAGGATATGGACTGCCTTTATTTGAGGCCGCTTATAATGGGCTGCCAGTCATAACTATCACGTGGGGAGGCCAACTAGACTTTCTTTGCAGGAGCAATAAGAAAGGTAAACAAGTGCCACACGTTATTCGTGTTGACTATGATATTTCGCCTGTGCAAAAAGAGGCGGTTTGGGAAGGGGTTATCCAAAAAGACTCTATGTGGGCATATGCTAAAGAAGCCTCCTACAAACGAGCGCTGCGTAAGGCCATAGAGAAACAGAAACACTATCGCTCCCGTGCCAAACTTCTTCAAAAGACGATACATCAGAACTTTTCTGAGGACGTTATGTTAGAGAAATTTGTAGCATGTGTCCATAAGGAGCCCGACGAAGAAGTAGTTGAGTGGCTTAAAAAGATCGAGGAAATGGAATCGCTGTGAGCCAAGTAATCTTTTTACAAGATTTCTTTGTTCATCAGCATCTTGGGGGAGGCGAACTGCATGACGCAGTTGTAATTAATTACTTCAAAAGCAGGGGTCTTCTCTATGATGAAGTAAATACATATAATGTTACGCCCGAGTACATTCTTCAAAACACCGATAAAGCGTGGTTTATAAGTAATTTTGTAGCACTAAAAAACGTTTGTAAGGCTCTAATAGCAAAATATTGTAATTATCTGATCTATGAACATGATTATAAGTTTTTAAAGAGCCGCAACCCGATATACTATCCAGAGTTTGTGGCGCCGTCGATGACTCATAAGTATAACTTTACTTTTTATCAAAATGCCAACAAGATTGTGTGTTTGAGTAAATTTCATAGAAAAATTTTTGAGAGAAACCTTGGCCTTCCTAATATAGACAATATTCATTGCAGTATGTGGAATGATTCGGATCTTGAATTAATGAAAACTCTCAATAGTCGACCAAAGAACGGCAAATACGCCGTCATTCAATCAGACAATAAAATAAAAAAAACGCGAGAGACTGTGGAATTTTGTAAAAAAAACGGGATTGAATTTGATCTGATCAAGGCGCCAGATCATCACGAGTTCCTAAAGATACTGGCCAGATATCAAGGATTAGTATTTCAGACTGGTCATCCGGAGCCTACCCCACGCATTGCTGTAGAAGCTAAAATGCTCAATTGTAACTTTATATCGCAGAAAAATTTAATTGGCGTGGCGCATGAAGACTGGTTCCATTTAAATGGGACCCCATTAATAGAAGAAGTAAGGACCATGCGGGATAAAGCTTGTCTGAAATTAGAGGGCCTCCTCTCGTGAAACATAATATTCTAACCGTAGCGAACGAAGGATATGCAGATTTCGGAAAACTATTTTTAAACTCATTATTTGAAAATGTAGACCTTCAACAAGTTGACAAAATATTAGTTTACGACACTGGTCTCTCGCCGGAGACAGCAGAGTATTATAATTATTTTCCCAAAGTTGAGGTTATTCAAACAGGCGCCGACTACAAATCCAACGAAATTCATGACAAAGGGTGGAAAGAAAACACCTACTCCAAAACAAAATATTTACTCGAGGCTTTAGAAGAAAGAAAGCTTCCCACCTTGATGATCGACTCCGATTGCATATTCGCTGCGTCTTTTGATGACCTAATAGATAAAGAAACAGACATCGTCGTTTGTTTTCGAAATCGAGAAGGGTTTTCGAAATATATTGGTTCTTTTTTTGGCGCCATAAACGTTGAAAAATCTAAGGATTTTTTATCGAAATGGATTGAGAACGTCGAACTACTGCAGAATACTACTGAAATGAAACATTGTGAAAGCCCGGCACTATCAAAAACCATTGATGAAGTACTGGTTGTTGTCCAAGAATTGCCCGAGCAATTAATATCAGCAGTCTTTCCCGACAACGACTCACGTATATGTCACCTAAAGTCAGACTATTATGCCACCACCATCGAGCAGCGGCTTTCGTTGCCTCATTCAACACCATTTAGAAAGAGATATTTGTAATGTCTCTATCGGTAGTAATAACCACGTTCAACAGAAGCGAAGTTCTAAGACAAAATCTTGATCAGTTTAAGAAGCAGACAGACATGGATTTTGAGATTGTTGTAGCCATTGACGGCTCGACCGATGATACGAAGGAAATGTTAGCAGGCTACGATGCGCCATTCTCAATTAAATGGGTTGATACCGAAATAAAAGACAAATATTGCTTAGCAAAAGCAAGAAACATGGGTATAATAGAGACTACAAAGCCTATTATTGTAATATTAGATGATGATAGTTTTCCTGTGGAGGGCTTCGTGGCAGCACACAAATCTAGTGTCATGCCGAAAGTATTAACTGGCGGTTATCGCAACTCCCTCGACCCAAAGGATTCTCTGCACCCTAAAATGAAAAAGACACTTTTAAAATATGGAATCAAAAAGCCACAACCTATAACCGAAAGAATTGTAGAAAACAACGCATGCATGCTGCGCAAGGACTGGATTGGTTGTGGCATGTTTTCGGAAAGGTTTGAGGGGTATGGCGGTTGCGGACAGGAGTTTGTAGCTCGCTTGGCTCATCAGGGGTTTAAGTATCAATTTAATCCAGAGGCGATGATGTATCACCATCGGGAGTTTGAGGGAGACAATGGTCTCACTAGGGAAATAAAAAATAGGCAAGCAAGCGAATCAGTTCAAATGATTCAGAAACATTGTTGGAGTTATTGATAGATGTTAGAAGATATACTAGTAGATTCGGATGACTTGCGTGGAAGAAAGAAGAAACAACTAATGAAAACACTACAAGAAATTGCTCTTTTTCATAAAACAGACAAACATCCACATGGGTATTTAGAACATTATGAACGACATTTTGCACCACAGCGCGAGGCAGAGCTTAATATTTTAGAAATTGGAGTTAAGCGAGCGATAGACTATCCTCCTTATTCTGAGGGAGCAGCCTCCCTTAAAACCTGGAAAGAGTATTTTCCGAATTCTAATATCTATGGTTTGGATATTGATCCCAAAAATAAAGAATATGAAGAAGAGAGAATAGAAATTTTTATAGGCAATCAAGGAGACCCGAATCTTCTAAAACAAATTGGAGAGCGAGTAGAACATCTAGACATTATTATTGATGATGGAAGTCATGTGAACTCTCTTACTATTGCTTCTTGGGAGGGGCTTTTTCCTATATTAGCCCCAGGGGGTTTGTACATAATCGAGGATCTCTCGTGCACTTACGAGAACCTAGATGCAGCGAATGTACGTGAAAAATCTAAAGCTAACAAATACTGGTGGGGGATGCATCTTCTTCCCGAAGACTATTCGTATAAGAATAATAGGGTGGAGATGATAAAATTCTTCGAAGAGCGTATTTCGAAGATGGATCTGGCACCTACCCGATATGCGCCGCCGAAGATGCCCGGCGGAAATGTATATAGGAGGCGCAACGCATCCGATCCTCCGGCGGAAATTAGCAGCATCGCGTTTTATCCGAAGATATGCTTTATGACGAAGGCTTGAGGAGCATGTTGGAGCCATTAAATGAAAAAAGAATTCGAGCGTATAAAATGCAGCAAGACGTACTAGATACCCATTTATCGGAGATAGAGGTACCTCGTGATTACCAGCAAATTTGGGATGAGGTTAATCTGCCAACACAAATACGAAAAGCAGAAAGAAACAATCTCCCTCTTGCACAGAGAGAGGCTGTTTTTGAGAGGCTTTCGAAACGCGGTTATTACTTAACCCGGATAGCTCACAAATATGGCGCCAAAAACATATTGGAAGTGGGAACAGCAGAAGGCTGGCAGTTTTTTAGTTTTGGGGAGTATTGCCGCGGCGCATCTGGCCATGTCTGGAGTTGCGATGTAGAAGATAAGTACGATAAATCATACGCCCAAAAATATTCCGATGTGTGCACCTTCGTACATGGCGATAGCGCTAAATTAACTGCTAAGCTTCGCGAAGAAAATGTAAAGATTGATTTATTTTACGTCGACGGATCTCACGAGCGAGGTGCCGTAATAAGAGACGTTTTGAACTTGAAAGAACTACAATCCGACGAGAGGACTCCTATTTGGATTTTTGACGACTATGATCAAAGATTTGGGTGTTACAATGACATTGCAATGATTCTAGATAAGGTGCCGTCATATTTTGTATATTCAGTTGGCAAGACGGCCAGTAATAATCCAAATCACCAAGTCGTTGTTCGAGGAAGATTTCCATGAAAATATTATATATTGAAAGACAACATACTGATACTTTTTCATATTATAATGAAATCATGAAAGCTGTTGGAAATGAGGCACAAACATATCAATATTCTAATTGGTCTCCAAAACAAAAGCTGAACTTACACGTCCGAGACCTGGCCACATACATTAGAGCCGCCAACTTTGTACCAGAAATATTTTTATTTGGTTTCGGGTGGACCAATTGTTCTTATGATTATCCCAACGTTATAAATGGTCTACGCGAGAGTGGAATCCCCACAGCAGTAATCCTAAACAAAGAATATGCCGCCCTAGATAAGAAGCTTGATTGGATAAAAGATTTAAATCCTATATGCGCATTTACCGTTCATCATGATTACCAAGAATATGAAAAAATTACAGGTGTTCCATTTTATCAATTACCGTTTGCCGTCAATCCGAATATCTTTAAAGATTATGGAGAAGAATATGATTGCGACTTTGGGTTTACTGGAATAGTGCGCCCGGAGCAAACAAACAATTGGCGTCAAAAGATCGAGGAGCGCAGCAGAGAATGGGAAGATATTAATTTTTCGTTTTCTGCCCATCGCCGCGATACTCTGGAAAGCTATGCTAGGCGCATTAGCCGATCTAAAATATGGCTTAGCACAACTGGACCCGGCGATTTAGTGGGGCCGAGATATTATGAAGTAATGGCAGCCGGAAGAACTCTTTTGATGTGTAATCGATTTGATAGAGGATATGAAGGTCTCTTTAGTGAAGACGAACACTGTGTTATGTTTGAAACCCTGGAAGAGCTAGAAGATAAACTTCGGTATTATCTTGCAAACGAAGACAAGCGCGTACAAATCATACGAAATGCTCAGGCACACACTCTCAAACACCACACATGGCAGGAAAGAGCCCAGAGGGTGATATCAGGTATTACAGAAAATTTGGAGAAAAAAACAGATGAGTAAAGGCAAACATAACGCAGCAATTTATTTGTTATCATCTCGAACCTCTATGCTTAAAAAATCTTTAGAATTTTTATATTCAAACTGGAATAATGAGTATGATTATCCCGTATATGTACATTATTTCGACAACATCTATAGTCAAGAATTTATTAATAATATTACAAGCACTATTTCACCGAAGATTTCTTTTCATCAAATTGATTACGAAGTTCCCGAACATATACCCGAAGAGACGTTATTCTATAATCGCAAATATTTGAAATATGTTCGTACTTCATTTCCACCGGCAAGAATTGGATACTTGCACATGGAACATTTTGTTAATAATTTCCACAAATATGGTGAAAAGGGCTGTTTAATTAAAGATTTAGAGAAATACGATTATTTGATGAGGATTGATGACGACTCGTGGTTTAAGGAGAAAATAGATTTTGATCTCTTTGATCGCGTTCAGGATGTTCCTGTGGCCACTGCGTATAGCTGGCGACACGCGCATTGGCGCCATGAGCAAACTACTGAAAATCTATGGAAATTTTATTTGGCATATTTAAATATTAAAAATATTAAGCCCGAAAGTATCAAAAACAATATTCTAAGAGAGGCCGCCATGACGCGTAGCACAGAGCTAACATTCCCACAGACAGTAGAAGTTAGTTGTGGTAACTTGAATATTTATAATATTAAGATGCTCTTGAATGCCGGTTATGAAGACTGGATGAATTTTGTTAATGATTACGGCGGCGCCTACAAGCATCGTTGGGGCGATATTGAAACAATAGCATTATTTACTGGCACGATGTTTGAGTATCCTCTTCGAGTTCTGGGGCTAAAAGAAAAGGGACTTTATAATCCCCAGCTCCCTGGCTGGACGTATGCTCCGAGTACACTACATAATGAAGGGCCTTCGAGAGGAAAAAAAAGCTAATGAAAGTCCTTATATGCGGTAGAGGCGAATCTCTAAAATACTATAAAAAGCTTAAAGACAAAAAATTTGATTATATATATTTGATAAACGATTTTAATATTTTTATACGTCAGGACGCCGAACTATTATCTTTTTTTCAAGCCAATAAGAATGCAAAAATAATACAACAAGTTAATATATGCATCACAGGAGTTGATAGTTTTTTGTTGAAAAATTTATCTATACATGAATGCCGCGTAGCACGGTGCCCTCACATACCAGGTAGTTCTCATTGGGTCGATGACAAGGCGGACACAACAAAGTTTATGAGACAAGGGCTTGATATAGAGGTTAAGCCATACCCGTCTTTGTTAAGGAACCACATTGTTGATCTAGAAGTATCTAATTCTTTGCCCGTTGCAATAATAGATGCAGCAATTACCAAAGGATGTGAGGAAGTTACCGTGCTAGGAGCAGATTTTTACGAAACAGGATACTATTTAAATGCGCCGCAAAATTGGACTACTGAAAATACGAAGCCTACCCAAGATAGGCTTAAGAGCGGGATGACCAGGGTGTGTAAAGAGTTTTCAGATGTGCGATTTACATTTTATACTTATTCGTCATATAATAGTGGTTTACATAATTGTAATTTTATAAAATTATAACTAAGTTAATAAAAAGTCGACAAACAGCCTAAAGTGTGTTATATTATAGAAAAAGGATAAATAATGGTATATGTTATAGCTGAAATTGGTATCAACCATAATGGTGATATTAACTTGGCAAAAGAATTGATCGTAGGAGCATACAAGTCTGGATGTGACGCCGTCAAGTTTCAAAAAAGAACAATCGATGAGGTTTATAGTAAAGAGGACCTCGACCGACCCCGAGAGAGTCCTTGGGGTACCACGAACAGAGAACAAAAGGAAGGAATCGAGTTCAGCATCGAACAATATAAAGAACTCCACAGGTTCACAAAAAAGATGAAAATGGGTTTCATTGTTTCTTGCTGGGACGTAAAGAGCGTTGATTTAATCGAGAAACATATAGAGGTCGATTATCACAAAGTTGCTTCTGCTCTGACAACCAATAAGACATTCTTAAAGCGACTTAACGAAACAAAGAAGCCAGTAATCCTATCAACGGGAATGTGTTCAGCAGAGCAAATAGATGCTGCAGCAAGCTTGCTTACTAACGTTGAATACATTTTGGCGTGTACCAGCACTTATCCGACTGCCCCCGAGGAAGTCAATCTGAGGCATATCACGACACTAAAAGAAAAGTACCCACAAACCAAAATTGGCTTTTCTAACCATTACAATGGCCATGATGCATGTGTGGGAGCAGTGGCATTGGGCGCTGAGTGCGTAGAATTCCATATCACCAAGGATCGTACCATGTATGGTTCTGATCAGGTGGCTTCTATTGAAAATTATTGTGCCCTTCTGGATGGTGTAAGAAACATGGAAAATATGCTGGGTGACGGAGTTAAGAGAGTTTATGAAACTGAATTGCCAATTGCGAAAAAGCTAAGAGCCGTATCTGACATTCTATAGCAGTAATATGAAAAAAACAGATGATAAGAAATTTAAAGTAATTATTCCCGCTCGCGGCGGGAGCAAAGGCGTTCCAAGAAAGAATGTCCGTGTATTGAATGGTTTGCCACTGATTGCTTACCCCATACTAGCAGCCAAAAAGTCAGCGTATGTATCAGAGATATATGTTTCAACAGATGATCAAGAAATAGCAGATACAGCAAAAAGATATGGGGCAAAAATAATTCAAAGACCAACAAAATATGCGACCGATACCGCATTAGACATTGATGTTATGCGGCATGCCGTAGAATATCTAGACGATTATGGTGATATAATACACCTAAGAGCAACAACACCTATGGTCCAACCACACACAATTGATCAAGCGGCCAAGTATTTCATAAACAACCCCAAATGCACAGGCCTTCGTTCTGCGCATGAAGCATCTGAGACGGCATATAAGTCTTTTAAGAAGGCTGGCGAATACTGGGAAGGGCTGTTTAATAATGAATATGAGGGAGATTACTATAACTGGCCGCGCCAACAACTGCCAAAAACATATCAACCAAACGGCTGCATAGATATTATCAGACCAAAGCATTTTATGCAAGACCTGGCACTTCATGGCGCCAAAATGTTGGCATTCATCACCCCTTTTGTCCACGAGGTGGATACAATAGACGATTTTAAAATAATAGAGGCAATTTGTGGCTAAAACAAAACACAGAAATACCACCAATTTTGAGCTTAACGTGGAAGATTACAGAGAAGTAAAGCACAAATATGAACCAAATTCGATATGTGAGATGCCAGTAAAGTGGCACAAGGCAAAAGACTTTTCTGTATATGATGACCAGGGCAACAAATGGATCGATATGACCTCTGGTATCTTTGTTACCAATGCTGGTCACTCCAATCCTAAAATTAATCAGGCCATAAAAGACCAAGTTGATGCAGATTTAACCTTCGGTTATCAGTATAACACAGACATAAGGGTCGAATTTCTTGAAAAACTGTTACAAATTTCGCCACCTCACTTTGAAAAAGCCGTATTATTGAACTCTGGAAGCGAAGCAACCGATGCGGCTTATCGTTTGATAAAGCTATGGGCCAAGAAAAACAACAAAAAGTACATTATTACTTTTGAGGGCAGCTATCATGGTCGTGTACTTGGTTCAGATCTGATAGGTGGAACACCTACGAGCACTGCTTGGAGCAATGTGGTGGATGATGATATCTGTTTTTTGTCTTTTCCCAAAGATGGTGAAGAGTTGGATATCGATAAGCTTCCACCATTAGATGAGATTGCTGCGTTTTTCTTAGAAACCTACCAAGGGTGGGGAGCTTTATTCTATCCTCAAAAATATATTGACAAGTTATACAAGATAGCAAAGCAAAACAATATTTTGTTTTGCTTCGATGAGGTACAATCAGGCTTTTATAGAATGGGTACGCTGTATGGATACATGACTTACGGAGATTATGAGCCTGATATCATCACAGTCGGTAAGGGCTTAACGTCCTCGCTTCCGCTTTCGGCGGTACTGAGCACCAGAGACATAATTGATATTGATATAAAAGCTAATTTGAGCAGCACACATGCTGGAAACTCTTTGTGTTGTGCCGCTGGTTTGGCAAACCTTGAGTTCTTAACCGATGAATCCTTTCAAGAAGACTTCAAGCGCCGTGCACGACTGTTTGAAAAACTGAATAAAGAACTAGAGAAAGAAGAAGGTGTAGAAACAGTAAATGTAAGAGGAATGGTATCCGCTATAATTGTGAAAGACAGCGACATGGGGAACTATGTCACAGATAAATGCGTAAAAGAGGGAGTGCTTACAGTTTGGACAAAAAGAGAATCTGTTAAGCTGGGCCCCCCTCTTACTATTTCAGAGTCTGCGATTGTAGAGTCTATGGAAGTTATAAGGAATGCGATAAGGAGTTATAATGGATGAGTTAACCTTAAACAAAATTGGATTTAGTGAGTATGATTCCAAGGACTTCTATCAAAAGCAAATAGTATTAAGAGATGGCCGCCACGTAAATTTTTGGCTTCACGAACCATCGGGCCACGGAGTCCTTGACAATAGCGTTTGGGTGGATGAAAGTTTTTATGAAGAACAGTATCGCCAGGAGTTTAGTTCCAACAGTGACGGCAAGAAGCAAGAATGTGAAGAACATCTAAGATTATACGATTCTTTGAACGCCAGACAGTTCGAGCTATTCAAAGAGTTCTTAACTAAAGATAGCAAGTGTTTAGAAATTGGCGGTTCTTTTGGTGGGATAGCGTCCAAGGCGAGCGAGTTCGGCGTAAACGAATATCACGTTGTAGAGCCAAACAAAGAAGACGCACAGTTTGTCGAGAGCAACTGCCCAGATACCAAAGTATTCAACTCAGCTTTCGATAAGGTACAACTAGAGGAAAACTTTTATGACATCATTGTAGCATTTGATGTAGTCGAACACGTCCCATCTCCTGGTCAGTTTTTAAAAAAGTGTTATAGCCTGTTAAAGCCCGGCGGCAGACTTGTAATAGCGGTGCCAAATCATAACGATGTTTTGTTGACTAACTATCAGTGCAATGAGTATAAGAATTTTTATTACCATAAGGCACATATTAATTACTTTACATCAAAGTCGATATTGGACCTTTGTGGGTTGGCCGGCTTTGATGGTCATGTAAAAAGTTTCTTAGACTACTCCTTTTTTAACCATGTTTTCTGGCACCAAAACAACAAGCCCATGGGCTCAGCCGAGAAGGCTTTTGTTGGCGATGTCATAAAAAATAACGACTCCTTATCTGATAAGATAAATAATTTTTATAAAAAAGTAGAGCTTGAATATGAACAGCTTATTAACGAAAATATGGCCGGTGGCGCTCTGATATTTAGTGGAGTTAGGAATGGTTAGCTTGAGACATATCGGAGTTACTGTTACTGACATGGACCGGTCACTTGAACTATATCAAAAGCACTTCGGACTTGAGGTGGTTTGGGATCAAATAGAAACTGGCCCCTTTATAGACAACCTGTCTGGCATAGAAGATATTAAAGTTCGAACTGTTAAGATGAGGGATAAGCTAGGAGGAATGATCGAGTTGTTGCAATATCATTCACACCCAGAAGAAAATGAAGAAAACTCTTTGAACAAAATAATAAAAATAGGCTGCTCACACTTGGCTGTAACAGTGAATGATGTTGACAAGGCTTATAAAGAGTTGGGTGCTCTCGGATTAAAGTTCAACTGTGAGCCACAACTTTCACCCGACGGGGGCGCTAAAGTGTGCTTTTGTAGGGACTACGATGGAACTCTAATAGAGATAGTAGAGGAGGTTAAGTGACAGAGCTATTTTCGGTAAAAGACAAGATAATAATAGTTACGGGATCCGATGGAGGTATTGGCTCGGCAATTGCATTTGGCTTATCATCAGCAGGCGCGATAGTCATCCGAGTGGATCTACCCAGATATGATATCACGAACACGGAACATTTAGATAGCATAGTGACTGACGCGCTGTCACATAGCGGCGAAATACATGGCTTAGTAAACTGTGCAGGCGTTACATACGGAAATAATTTATTTGAGTATAAAGACAGTGATTGGGAAAATACATATAAAGTTAATTTGAAAGCTCCTTATGAATTAACTAGACGAGTTGCCGAAGTCATGAAGTCAACCGGAGGTTCTATAATCAATATCACAAGTTTAAATGCTGAGTTGGCATTTCCAGATAATCCAGCATACGTTGCATTCAAAGGAGGATTAAAGCAATTAACTAAATCATTAGCTTTAGATTTAGGAAAATATAATATCAGAGTCAACAATATAGGTCCTGGTTACATGCGAACAAATATGACTAAAAAAGGATGGGCAGTTAATCGTAAGCTAATTGAAGATAGAACTATCTTGGGAAGATGGGGAACGCCAGAAGATTTAGTCGGCGCAGCGATATTTTTATTATCATCTGCTTCATCGTATGTAACAGGACAAGATATATATGTTGATGGTGGGTATTTAACAAAGGGATTATAATGAATCAAGAAGATATAAAATTTGTTTCTAAGGGTTGGGGTTTTGAAAAATGGATTATAAATTGTGAAGAATATTGTGGAAAGCTGTTATACTTTGTAAAAGGAAAGCGTTGTTCGTGGCACTATCATAGATTGAAAGATGAAGTTTTTTACGTACAGTCTGGTCGCATTAGGGTGAGATACTCGAACCGTGACGATTGGAATTCGGCCGACTCGATCGTACTCGGCCCGGGCGACAACTTTCATGTAGCTCGCGGATTGCGCCACCAAATGGAGGCACTTGAAGATACGGAGTTATTTGAGTTTTCAACACAACATTTTGATTCGGATAGCTACCGGATTAAGAAGGGCGATTAATGATAATTTATGTTGATATAGATGAAACAATTTGTCACTACGAGGACCTTAGGGAATATCCCTTAGCGCTTCCTATTCTTGAGAATATTAAAAAGATTAACGACCTATACGACGCGGGACATACCGTTGTCTATTGGACCGCACGAGGCGCCAAAACGGGTATCGACTGGACGAAGCTTACCCACCAACAACTAAAGGATTGGGGCGCAAAGTACACCGACTGCTGCTTAGGCAAACCAGACTACGATTTATTTATTTGTGATAAAGCTATAAATTCCAACTCTTTCTTTAAGAGTGGAGAAGAAAATTTTTATAACAGGCATTAGCCAGAATTTAAAAGGAGATAAAATGAAGAAAATTTTTATAACAGGCATTAGTGGATTTATTGGAAAATACCTTTCCAAGAAATTAATTGAAGAGGGAGATTATGAAATCCATGGTCTGGTGGAAAAAGATCCCGACAGAGATCTTGGGTTTGAATATACCGCCTGGGCCGGGTCCCTAACGGACTTTGATTTAATTGGAAAATATTTGGAAGAGATTAATCCGCACTTTATTATTCATCTCGCCGCACGTACCGAGGTTGAAAAAAGCTTTTATGATCCCATTCATTTCCAAACAGTTAACTACGATGGAACGGTCAACCTTATTGAAAAATCCAAGAATTTGTCTAATTTAGAGTTATTTGTTTTCTCTTCCACCATGGAAACGTATGGTGCGGTGCCAAAATCTGAATGGGTTGCGTTTGACGAAGACACTAAACAATATCCCAATGCTCCCTACGCTGTGGCCAAGATTGGGTGTGAGTACTATTTGAGATATGCGGAACGCTCCTATGACTTTCCGTTCACAGCCCTTCGACAAACCAACACATATGGGAGATGGGATAACGACTTTTTTGTTGTAGAACAGATTATCACACAGATGCTCAATAACCCGGACGAAATTAGCTTAGGTTATAGACAGCCGTATAGGAACTTTTTATTTATTGATGATTTAATCAACCTATACACCACTGTACTTAAAAATGTTGATTTGGCAAAAGGCGAGATCTTTTGCACTGGTCCGGACAACGCAATTCAGATAAAAGAACTTGCGGACGTAATCGGAGAGAAGCTCAACTGGAAGGGCAAGATTATGTGGGGGACGAAGCCCCCCCGAGCAGGAGAGATTTATTATCTTAATTCCACAGCAGAAAAGGCCCGAAGAATTTTAAATTGGGGTCCGGAAACTGACCTAGATAGTGGGCTTGATAAAACAATCGAAATGTGGAGAGGTCGCATTTCGACGAAGGCCACTGATGGCTAGATGCTTGGTAACCGGACACAAAGGTTATATAGGGTCCAGATTATTTAAAAAATTGCAGGATCTTGGCCATGAAGTTGTGGGGATTGATTTGGAAGATAAAATTTCAAAAGACATCATATCTTATCTCAAAGAAGATAACGATGGTAATTTTCACCCTTACTATACTGCTTTTGAACCAGAATATATCTTTCATTTAGCATGTTGGCCTAGAATTGGATTCAGTCTAGAAAACCCGGTCGAAACTATGCGAAACAATGTTATGGGGGGCACTGTTTTGTTAAACTTTGCCAACAAGATGGCGTCTGTTAAAAGGGTAGTCTATTCTTCTTCATCATCGGTGGTAGGGAATGGTACCGGGCCTACTAATCCTTATGCCTTGCATAAATTAATAACAGAAAAAGAGTGCGGGATCTACTCTGAGGTTTACGGATTAGATACAGTATGTTTAAGATACTTTAATGTATATTCAGAAGATCAGCCGGCCGATGGTCCGTATGCGACAGCTATAGCTAATTGGATGCATACCTTGCGCGAAGGCAACATCCCGTTTATTACCGGCGACGGGGAGCAGCGCCGCGACATGGTGCATGTGGAGGATGTAGTATTAGCCAACATTCATTGTATGGAACATGCTGAGCGATTTGACGGAAAAGTTTTTGATGTGGGCACTGGTCAAAATATCTCTCTTAATGAAATTAAAAATATTGTTAAGAGGTATCATGACGTAAGATTTAACTATATCGGTCCTAGACCCGGCGAAGTAGCAACTACGTTGGCAGATACAGAACCACTTAAAAATTGTGGCTGGAAGGCGCAGACCTCTATAGCAGACGGTATTGATGGGTGTTTTAATTTTGAAAAATAATAAAACAATTGGTATTGTAGGTCAGGGTTTTGTTGGGACTGCTATTCGCGAGGGAATGAAAAAATACTATAATATAGAAACATATGACAAGTATTTTGCCGATCGCTCAACTTGCAATAGTTTAGAGGAGTTATGCAGAAAGGCACAAATAGTATTTACGTGCTTGCCAACGCCCATGAAAAAAGACGGCTCATGTGACCTATCCATTTTGGAAGACACAGTATATAAGATTAATCAGCTGGCTCTTAATAGTGTGGTGATAATAAAATCAACAGTCATTATAGGCACCACGGCAAGACTGAATAACGAATGTAAAAATATAGATGTAGTTTTTAACCCAGAGTTTTTGACTGAAGCTAATTATATCGATGATTTTAGAAATCAAAATAGGATTATTATAGGCGGCCCGCGCCCAGCAACCACGCTTGTTAAAAACATGTTTCGAAAAGTCTTTCAAGAGGCGACGATAGTTAAAACCGGCTCAAACACGGCCGAGGCCGTTAAATATTTTACTAATTGTTTTTTGGCCACCAAAGTAAGCTTTGCTAATGAGTTTAAACAAATTTGTGATGAAACGGATGTTGATTACGATAAAGTAGTAGAATATGCTTTATACGATGGCAGAATCGGAAAGACTCATTTTTCTACTCCGGGCCCAGATGGCAAAAGGGGCTTTGGGGGCTCCTGTTTCCCCAAAGACTTAAATGCCCTGATGTATTATGCTAATATGTTAGGGATTTCGACAAGCGTTATGGAAGGCGCTTGGAATAAAAACCTTGAGGTAAGGCCCGCAAAAGACTGGGAACTACTCATAGGAAGAGCAATTTCAAAAGACCAATAAGGAGAAAAAATGAAGTTATCAAATCAAGCAATTGGCGCCCTGATGATGGCACTGCAGAAATCATTAATGGAACAAAGTGATATTGTTCCAGTTTTAATGGAAATGGATTTTCAAGTCGAGGCCTCGGAATCGGAGTCGCCGCAACGACACCTAGTCGTGATTAATCCGCCGGTTGTATCACTTGAAGGAGTAACCCCACCATTTACCATAGAAGAGGAGGAAGAATAAAAATGGCTATGACAAAACGCAAAGAGAAAAGCGCCCCAGGGCCCCAGGTAATGGGCGAACTGGCTGTTAGAGACCTTGTAGAGAGTATAGTGAGAGATGCGGTTAGGCTGCAAGCAAGAGAATTAGAAAAGCATCTACAAAGTATTCATGAACGTCTGAATGTTTTAGAAAAAGTCCGTTAGTATGCCCCGGTATACTTATCGGTGTACAGAATGTGAAGGATTGTCAATAATTTTTCATTTATCTAATGAACTAGAAAAGGAGTGTCCTAAGTGTGCCGCCTCAAACGGCCTCGTTAAGATGCTGTCTAGTTTTACTACCTCCCCAAAACACCATAATAAACTTAAAGTTGGTGAGACAACTGAAGAGTTTATACAAGAGGCGCGCGGGGAACTACAACAACAAAAAAAAGAACTTGATGAAGGTAGGTGATGCTGATCTATATAATACTAACAATATCAATAATAAGTAATATACTATTATTTTGGTACGTAGCCAGATTGCTGAGAAAGTTTATTTTCATATCTCAGAATATGGCTGACTTGTTTCTTATAACAAAAGCGTTTCAAGTTTTTACAAAATCCTTGTTTAGTATGAATTCTTTTAATGGAGAGCCTATAATTGAAGAGCTCATTTATAAAATAAAAGAGGTAAATGAAGAAATAGAGGATTTTAGGAGTATTTTTGAATATTCAATAGACACAGAACTAGAGGAAGAACTTAATGCCGCCGAAGAAGAAGCGCAAGAAAAGCACTAAAAATCATTATTTTACAAAGGTTCATGAAGATGCAATAGTAAAATACGCACGCACTGAAGATAGAGAATTGCGAACAAAGTTGTATATTGAATTTATACAACCTGCGTTTGACCAGATGGTTGATAAAATAATCTATACTTATAGGTTTACTAACCTACCGAATATTGCCTACTTAAGAGACGACTGTAAAATCTGGCTCACAACAATTTTAAACAAATATGACCCTTCTAAGGGGTCCAAAGCATTTTCATATTTTTCTGTTGTAACTAAAAATTGGTTTATTCACAAAGTTAAGAAAAACCAAAAACGAAACAAAGTTGAAGTTTATTTGGAGGATATGTTAAATGAACTCGACGAAAAAGTGATATCTCAGGAGCCTACATATTCTGAACTTAGAGAAGAAATAGAATTTTGGAAAGCACTCAATTCAGAGATAGATACTTGGAACTCCTTTATGCTCAAAGAAAACGAACGAAAGGTTTTAATGGCAGTTCGTATCTTATTAGATTCAGCAGACGAAATTGAAATTTTTAACAAAAAAGCTATTTACTTATACTTGCGGGAGATCACGGGCCTTAACACCAAACAGGTTGTCAATAACTTAAATAAGTTAAGAAAAAAATATAGGGTTTTTAAACAAAAATGGGAAAGCGGCAAAATCTAAAAGTAGAAGATTATATCGAGGAAACAACCACAAACATTCGCGAGGATAGGGCCATGGCAAAGACGCTCTTGATGGACGTTCTTGGCGACATGAAGGTGTCAGATTCAGCCCGAAAAGACTTGGGCTCCATCGCTGCAAAATATGTAGAAAATTTGCAGCGTTCAAATGAGCAAATGGTTAAGTTGGCTGCTTTAATGCAACGGCAGACGTCTCAACAGTTCGGTCTATCGGCTGATGACAAAGAACAACTTTTTGACATGCTAAACGAGGAAACGGAAAATGTCTGAGGTACAAGAACTACTGGCGCGGATAGGTGCCACAAACTCGCTCGGCGGCGCCCGGACCTATGACGACATTGGTATTGGCTCTAGACGCATCGACACCCGGTTTGAGTCTACCTTTGATATAATTCGAAGGGCAGCTGTAGATGCGCATACCCCCAATATTCTTGGGACGTCCGATACTGTTGAGGCGATCGTGCTTCGGTCAGAGGCGGTTTCCCCTGATGCCGAGATGGCGCCCACCATGGCCCCGGGCGGCCTAGATCGGATAGCTGTGTGTCGCGTAATAAGCGGCCAGCATACAACCCTCTTACCTGATCCCCTGTCTCTCGACCCGACAGACGTACGTAGTCAGTCTCTTATTTCTGCTTTTCCAAGGTTTCGATATTCATCGATGGTTTGGGGGATAATACCGCCAGGTATTCCCGTGCGTGTTACCTTCGACCCGGGTACTCTTTCATCTGGGGTTTTGAATTCTGCGTCCGGTGGTCTTTCCGCTATGGGAGAAATTTATATGCCGGCCGCCGGCGCCCCAGGCGGCCTTCCGGGCCAATTTGCGTTCCCTACCCCGCCCCCGGACTTTTTGGGTAATGTGATGCCCGGGCCAACCCCAAATGCTGATGCATTAAGAGCGGTCCTTAAAGAGTTGGGATATAAAGAAAAGTTCATTCCACCCTCAACCATAGGCGAGATATCATCAAGCGGCGTCGATATTACAGCAGAAATGTCAAAAGCTGCATCGGCGGTGTTTAAGACCATAAAACAAACAGTTCCGGACGTAACTATTAAAGTTACAGGCGGGAATGATGCGTTTCACTATGGGCTAGTGTGTGTCGGAGGCGCCTGGGGCTCCGGCGGCCGACGGCGGGATGGGGTAAATAAAAAGTGTTACACGAGCCGACACACCAAGGGACGTGGAATTGATTTTTGTGTTATACCGGCAAAAGCTGCAAATGTCGCCGCCGTGGAAACGGTCTTACAGGGGTTTGGAGCTGGTAATGACAATCAGTTTAGATATCTAAACGAATATGTGAAACCCACTTCCGCGGCCACCAAGAAGCACTTCCATATGTCATGGGGCGGAGGACGCGAAGGCTTGGATGAACTTGCGGTAGCCAAGCAGTTGGCAGCTGCAGGCCAAATCACGACATTTCCTATTAGTGGCTTTTATGCTTAAAGTCGAGAGAGGAAATTTAAAAAGATGACGGCTGACCCTACGGTTGTTCAGACTCTATTGGCTCGAGCAGGCCAGGACGGTGCCATGGGCCCAGACATAGGCACTGGGGCGATGCGGATGGACACTCGATTTGAGTCTACGCTTCAGATAGTTCGAAATTTTGCAGTTAATCAATACGTTCCTAATATTTTTGGTAATTCTGACACAGTTGAAGCCGTGGTCCTTCGGTCCGAACCAGATCCTTCGACTTCTCCTGCAACGGGAGGGACCTTAATGGGCGCCGACTTGATAGCTCGTTGCCGGGTAACTAGTGGCCAACATACAACTCTTCTGCCCGACCCAGAGACCCTAAACCCGACGGATGCCAGAAGCCAGGCTCTTATTTCAGCATTCCCAGCATTTCGGTATTCTGCCCCGGGTATTATGGGGATGATACCTCCTGGTACTGTTGTTAGTGTGACATTTGATCCGGGCTCCTTGCAGGGAGGTGTACTTAATTTGCCGATGGCGCCTCCTTGTGTGACATGCCCAAGCGGCTCAGTCGGCTTCCCAGGTTCCATGGGGGCGTTTGCTCCTGGTTATGCGGGCCCCACAAGGGGCGCCCCTGCCCGCGGAAGCATGAAAGGAATTGATGTCGGAACACACAAACTCTATACTACTCTGTTGCCCAATACGCCGGCGCCAGCAGCTGGCCAGCGCGTCGTGGGTACCGATCTTAACGGACTAACTGCTGTTGTTGCGGCTGAGTTAGCTTTTTGGGGAGGCAGAAATGAAGGTGATCCTGCGGTCTTCGCGCGTCTTAAGATGTATTGGGATCACCTAAACTATGGGTCCTGGTCTCCTACAGGAACTGCATGGAGTGCAGCTTACATATCTTATGTATTGAACCGTGTAGATCCGCAGTTTCCTAAGTCATCTGCGCACTATTATTATGCATCATCGGCCAAGAAAAAGAAAGGCAACTGGAGCTTGTTCGCCACCAGGACCTCTGGTCAGATCAAAGCTCAGATAGGAGACGTCCTGGTGAAGGCTAGAAGCGGGAGGCCGACAAATACACACGGGGATGTTGTATATAAAATAGTTGATGGGAAGGCATGGTTATCTGGTGGAAACCTGAAGGACACTGCAAAAGGAAATATAACTTTAGCGTTAGATAGCTCTCAAAATTATGCAACCTATGGGTCCTATGAAGTAATATTAAAAAAGAATGGCCAGATAGTTGCGGCAGGAGTAACTTAAATTGATTAAAAATTCTATTCTAGAAGATATTTGGGAAAGGAGCTAAAATGGCATCTAAAGACTATCTTAAATACTGTTTACCCAAAGTCGATCCACCGGCGGTTGATATTCGAAATCCCCGCGATCCAAAAAAAGGATTAGGTCTTAAGAGTTTCTATAGTTATGCAGGCTTCGGCTGCGCACCTACCCTAAAGCCTCCTCCTCTAAGAAATGTAGCTCCTGCAGAAAAACTTTTGCAGGGAGAGACGAATGCGTCGATTTGTTTGGGAGTCGATCGTCCTACCAATAAAGCTAGTGGGTATGGGGGCAAGGGCGTCACGGGCGCAGGGGCTGTAGATATTTGTGCGGGCAACATGGGCGGCTACGCGCGCCGTACTGGATCGGGAACGATGTATAGCAACCCGAGTTATGTGATTGATGCTGCTCGTTTCACACTGAGCCAAAAATCAGATCCCGACACCAATCTTTCGTTGCCTGAAGGAAAGATTGGCACTGTCACAGGTCAATCTGCTGCTGTGATGAAGGCAGACGCGGTTCGCATGGTAGCACGAGATGGCGGGATGAAATTAGTAACGGGAGTGGATAACCGAAATTCGCAAACTCGCAAGATCCTCGCCGTCCCGGGGATTGATCTAATAGCCGGCGGCGACGATCAAGATTTACAGCCACTGGTAAAAGGAGAGAATTTGGTAAAGGCCTTACAGGCTATGATGAGCGATGTAGACGATCTTAGGGAAACAGTTACTTCCTTTTTAAAATATCAACGAGGGCTTAATGATAAACTTTTGATTCATAATCATCGTTCTCCGTTTTATGGGCTAACGGGCGCCCCATCAACTAACCTGATATTTGAGGGTATAAAAGCAACATTTCAGTTGGTTTCTGAAACCGAAACCTCTCTCATTTTTATGGGAATTAACAAGGCGTCGGATAAAAATTCATATTTTAATCCGCTAGCTAAAAAATACATATTGAGTGCCCTGAATAACGTTAATTAAGAATGGCTATTTTAAAAAAAAGAAATTGGTATGCTCGAAAGGCTGACAAGCCCTATGAAGACGAGGACAATTATTATATTAATGTATATTCTCCCGTTATAGAGCGCGACCTCGCTGACCCTGCTAATTCTAGCACTACTTCAAATTATGTGCCACCGGAGCTTCATAATTCTTCTTTAAATTCTCTTTTATCTTTTTATGGTAAACGGCAGACGTCTGCAGCGTTCCGCGCCGCACTCGATCCCCCCATCCCCGTTGGCTTAACCCTACAAATAAAGAATATATATTTTCCTGAAAGAAAACTAGTAAACCCAATTGTGCTGCTAGCGCTGCCTAAAACAGTAATGAACAACCCCGATCTTATACGAGATGTGGCTCCCTCTGAGGTTCCCAAAACAGGTGTCACTCAATATGAGATCATTCAAACGAGTCAAATAAAGCCCTTTCTTTCGCACCTAGAGACAGGTTTTAAAATATATCAACAGCAACTACAGTTTTTTAATGGGCAGGTATCGCCGCGCCTTAACTTTTTGGACCTTTTAAGTAAGGTAAAAGTATTTTTTGATAATCTAGAAAATTTTATTTCTTTTAATGATCTCAATTTTGACCACTATCAATCAGTGAAATTGGGATTTAATAGTGCCTCTAAGGTGATATATGTAGAATTAACGGTGAAGGCGGGACATCCAAGCCCACCCCAAGCCATCGATGCACCCTCCGGAGGCTCTGCATATCTCTCTTGGAATTCTTCTCAAAAATCTCCAAAAATGATAGTAATACCCACCAAAGGATTGTCATACTATTTTGATGAACTGCCCGCTGGTAAAAATATAGCCGTCAATCAATTGGTTTCGCAACTAAACGATATTTTCATGGTACGTAGGAGCCAAATTAATTGGACACAGTTTATTAGCCAGTTTATGCCAACCGTTACTGTAAATCATTTCGGGCGCCCCAGCACCAACGAAGAAACAAAGACAGTAGAAGACGCGGTTGAGAATAATGCGTTCGGCAAACTAGGGGAAACTGCTGGAACGAAGCGCCGCCTCGATGCTTATATGTCAAATCCTACGATTATTGAGAGAGCCTATCAAGAAGCGCGCAAAGCGAAGCAACAAGAAGATTCGCTGCAGAGACGATTAGGTAAAATTACAAAAGAGATACAAAATGCAACTGGCGAAATAAACAAGGTTTCTGAATTTTTGAATAAATACAGGATTAGCGCGCTTATTGAGGCAGCTTTAGAGTGCTTATTGTTCAAAGTGGGCTTTAGGGGAGAGATGCCTGATTTTATTCCTGGTGTTGATCCTTTTTCACCTGTACCTCCTCGTCTTTTGCTGCGCTTTCCAGATATTAGTTTAAAGTTACCAATTATTAACATCAACAAACAGTTACAGGCTCAAGTAGAAGAGGGTCTAAAGCGTGCCGCGATGCAGGCATTGTTCGGGATGATTGAGGCCATAGCGGACATTATAAGAGAGCTTTGCCTCAAAGACGATCACCCCGTCACCCCTACTCAGCCTGTTCAGAATGCGATCGATCATTTCCTAAGCCCCCTTGCCCCTCCTGGCGGCCCAGCTAATTGCTATAGCGACTATAGGATCTCGACAGCCCAGGCTAATCTGTTTTTTGATTCTTTGTCAAATCAGATATCAGATAGAGAAACCTGTGATTTGCTGAGTGGCTATCCTTCCAATGATGTTTTACAGATTATTCGGAGCGTCTTGGCTTATCCGGAACTAACGGCCGCCCAAGCAGCGCTCCCGGATGATGGCACTGTTATAGAATTTTTTCTGTGTTTAGGGTCGATGTTGGATCCGAGCTATTGTGAGGGTATTTATAATAATATATTACCTGATATTAGTGATATTGATCCCTGTGAAATTGAAGACCAGCTAGCTGAGAATGAGGCGTTCCAAGAACTACTAGATATGTTGAATGAAGTAGCAGATCTCACGCCGGATATGTCTTGTGGCGGCGGCATAGTACCTGCTATGGCAGACGTAGCATCTTATAATTATGCTGTCACCACTTTGGTCGATTCAATCTTGCAGCCAGCACAACAATCTTTTATCACCGATTTGGGCAACTTTAAAGCAATCGTGATACAGCCGGACGTATTGAGCCCGGCAAATGTCGATAGGATGAATGAGATTAGAGCCCTAAGCTCATCTCTTAATCCTCCAGTAGAGATGGATGAAGACGGCGACGCCGCCGCCTTCATCGGAGGACTAATACCCTCTCAGGTGTCAGACAATTTTAGTGATTTTCAGAAGATTGGCGAAAAGCTTAAAAATATTGCTGAAATGCCGAAGCAGCAGCGCCTTGCAGATTTACAGGCTTCAGTTGAGTATGCAGTTGCTCCAAAAACTCGTCGTTTTTATCAAAATATTGAAGATAATTTCAAAACAAGTAAACTGTTTGATTCGGCTGGGTTCTGGCGAACCATCCCCGAGCCCTACCCCCCGACATGGTATTATTCATTTTTAACGGATATCCCGTTCCCAAATCCTCCCTGGTCGGAGGCTTTCGGACCAGCTCTTGCTGGATCGCTCCCTTATGGTAAATCCGTGGTTTATTCTTTAGGGGGCTCGGGGCGCCTCGGAGCCAACCCCGAATTTCATAAGATTCGGGATAAGATATACACTTTTACTGATGTGGTTCCTCCGAGTTCAGCCGAGAGTAATCAAAATTCTGAAGTTTTGGCCGTTCTGGACCCGTCGAATGCTCCGAACCCCGGCGGTGGGATCCCAGCATACTTCTCCGAGGGCATTCTCCGAGAGCAAGAGGCTAAAGACTTTGGATCAGTAGTTACCGAACCGGCCAAGACGCTTCTTGGAACGGCATCTCCGAGCTTGGACAGCGTTTTAGATGATATCTTCGTTAAAAGATTATACCCAGCTGTTTATTTTTCATTGATTAATATGTTTGCTTATCAAATAAGCAATTCCCCATTGTTTAATGCCACCACCATGAGTGCCTTAAGCTTGTTTCCCAAGTTTTGTACGGATGGGCGCATGGGTGATACTGATCTTTTTGATGCTAATCAAATTAAAAGAGAGGCCCTTCAGGAATTTGTTGACAATTCGTGCACGGATAGAGAAACAGAACTTGGCCCTGTTCGAGATGCTGGCATTTTAGCTTTGGTAAGTGCCTATCTTCAGGTCCTTATTATGGACTTATTACTTAAAAATATTTTTGTTATTAGTGAGTTTGGCGCTAATTTTCTGACAGATGCTCCGGAGATTGTGACAGAGCTGTTTTCACAGGTAGCACGCGGCCGCGACACCTATGGCGCCACTAATCAGAGCTATGCGCGTATTCCTTCGGTAGTTCGAAAAGGTGCTGCCTTGGCTGTTAGGAAATTTATTGATAGGGATCCTGTGGGATTTAACACAATGGGGTATCCTATCACAGGTCACTCTCAGGAAATTGAAGATTTTATTGTAAATAATGGATTGATAATACCCGTATTCCAAACGGCCGGCTCCACCGATCCATTTACAGGCGTGTACACTCCCCCGGAAAATCCTCAAACCTCCACCCCTCCTCTTGAAACACGCTTAAAGGCCTTTGATGCTAATAAAGTAGAACTCGATGATTCACAACTTCAAGCTATTGCCATTCGGTATCTGTTTGAAAAACGATTAAAAGGAACCCAGGAAACTATTAAGTCTTATTTCAAGATTAAAGGAAGCAATACAGTAGAAAACTATCTTTTACATGGGATCCCTCATGTTGAAATACCAACGTTTAA
>Ga0098040_1000200_pt1 | contig 28264 bp, 26 predicted proteins | sample 7_EtaG_FD_75065 | JGI IMG/M metagenome (GOLD analysis project Ga0098040, IMG submission 75065) | Marine viral communities from the Subarctic Pacific Ocean - 7_ETSP_OMZ_AT15161 metaG | ecosystem: Environmental > Aquatic > Marine > Oceanic | place: Pacific Ocean | collected 2015-01-08
CATATATCCGTGTGGTACCCCGAACTTCAAGCCTGTAGAGAACAGCTTGCTCTCTCCGGGCTTGAGATAAACGCCCTTGAGTTCTCCATCGTCCGGATTGAAGTGTACATCCAATCCAGCGTCCGAGGGATTAGCTCGGGTTGGGGGCTCTGCGTCCTCTCGTGTTCGATAATATTCTAAAATCACTAGACCCTCCCCGACATTTTTGCAAGTGATTCATAAACTTGAGTAAACTCGTCAAAGTCGAAATCATCTGTTTTTAACATCCGATAAGCCTTGACGGTCATAGAAATTTCGTCTCCTGTCAGCCAGCCCTGCTCTTTAAAATCTTTCTTCAGTTCTCGCTTCTGCTCTTTGAACGGCTCCATTGCATCTTCGAGAGCTTTGAGACTGCGAACATACTCAAGCATCTTTTGTTCTTTTGTGCTAACGTTTTCATCCTCCACTTCTGCGTGAATTTCAACTACGTTTTCAAAAATTTCTAAACCACTCATCATGATTGGTGTTCTCCTGTTTTGTTTCTAATACTAATATAACACTTGTTTGCAATGTTGTCAAGGATTATTTTTAAAACCATTGACTTTTTATTGTCATGCTCAAGTGACCTCTTTAAATTTAAAGTTCTCCAAACCAAAGTACTCATTCAATTCATAATTTATTTCCTGAATAGACAATGCCCGGACATATGAAACATTGTTATAGTACTTTGAATAATCAATCTTTTTGAGGGCATCTTTGACATCCTGCCTATCAATCTTTAAATACATGGTGGTTGTCTTTGCGTCGGTCCTGGGGGTGTTAATTTCTGTGCACTGGCCACATGAATGGCCGAAGACTACCATTTGAAAATTGGCGTCCGTCACATAATCGGGCCGGCGGACCACTTCTTTTGTATAGTATTTTACCTCCACTTCAACAAAATCTTCGCCACTCTTTTCGTATAACAATCTCTTTGTCTTCTTATAGGCCTTCACCTTCTTCATCGTCGGAATGATCTTCTGGATTAAGCCGTGGTCTGGAATTTGTATTCTTTCCCTCTTTGTCTCCCTGCGTTCCCAAATTTGAAATACTGTGTTAAGTACATCTTTTTTCTTCGGCTCTTCACTGTCTGGCAGATAGAAGCAATTCTGCGGCAAGTCTATCGATGAAATTAAATGAAAGTTTTCATCCAAAGAGTTTATGGTTGACCACTTTAGCCAAGCTCGCGGAACAAGATAACAAATATAATCATGATTTTGGGCGGCCGTATTGAAGAATTTTTTGGCGAGAGAAGAGGCTCGGCCGAAGGGCGGATTAGTGATAGAGATAAGGCCTGTGTGCTTAGAGATGGGCATGCCACCCAGCACGGGATCGTCCGTTAGATAGTTTGCCTCGGTTATGGCCGGGTGAAAAGGCTGGATGTCGCAAGAGAGTATATTGCTGCCCGGGATCCCGATTCTTTGGAAACCTTTCAAAAACTCTCCAGTTCCGCCGCAGGGCTCCAGAATAGTTCTCCCCGCTAAGTCTACATGCTTTTGAACCTCCGAAATACAGAGGTCTACCACATCTTGCCTAGTATAATATTGTTCTTTTCCCGAAGTCCGGGTGTTGGCATAAGATTGCTTGTCTTTGTGGCCCTTCTTTACGTTATTCATGGTATTCCTCGTGTATTTTTGTCCAGAGCGCTCCATCCAATTTGGAGGGCGAAGAACCAGACCACATCCAGCCGTTATTTATTTTAAAGTGTTGTCCAAAATCCAAAGGCCTTTCACACTCCCACACCTGGATTTTCTCTGGCCATGTAAACACAAATACAATGTGAGTGAAGTCTTTATGTTCGTATATTTGATTAAATGAAAACCGACGGCTCTTGCCTTGAAAGGAGGTTTTTACTTCTACTTTTTTATTCCCAACAAGAACATCATGCCCCTTCTTTATGATAGATGATGGAATGCCGCTGCCAATACCCAGCTCATAATACAGGTTCTCTCCAAAATCTCCAACCGCGTTCTTTCCAGAAAGCTTGACCGCAAGAAAGGGCGAGGCAGCCCAATCAACTTTACTAATTGGGCGCGATGATAGGGTTCTTTCGATGGCTTCCTTAATCACTTTCATTTAATTATCTTAATGCTAAATTTATCTTTTTGCGTCTTATCGACCGCAAATTTATTTTTTCTAATGTTTTCTGCCAAATTTGGTTTATTATGATAAAAGTCAACATAATCCGCCAAAGCGTGTCGGACCTCATCAAATTCAAAATCCACATTAGTAATCACACTCTCAAACTTCATACAACCTCCTAGTTGTTTTATTATTATAGCACCTTGCGGTGGCTATGTCAAGCTAAAATTCGGAAATTTCTTCGAAGACTTCTGGTAGAGAAGCCCCACTTCTCATTGTGCTCTAGCTTTGCCATATATGGCTTGTTCACATGGATCCGATCATAGTCTTTCACTCCCCAAACGCGGATGCGCGTTAGAGTATTAGTATCATCAATTACCTCGATGACCCAAAAGGTTTTACCGTTCTTCGTCTTTTTGGGAACAACCTTGCGCGGGATGAACCACACCACCTCACACACTTCTGGATCATAGTTGGCGATGGGCGGGATAAACGCGGCGTTTAGCTGCTCATAAATCTCCGGTTTCATGACACGATTGAACGGGAACACCCCGGTTAGTTCAACAAGATATCCGATCTTCTCTTCGTCCGAGAAGTCACCCTCATTTGCGAATGCCTCAATGTTTTCCATCAGGTTCTTCTCTTTTCGTGGGCGATCAACGCATATTGCAGACCAAAAGTGCTTCCCACCTGTGAAACGATCATCAACGAGTCCGTTCAGTGTTCCAGAGCGGCATAGCACATCAAGACTCTTCTTGTTGAGTTTGGAGTAAGTTATGCCCTCATTGAATAGAAAGTCCTCAACCTTATTAAATGGTCGATTGGCTAAGATCTGATCAATTGCGGCATCGCCTAGGCCCTTGATTGAAGATAGGGGTTGGATCAGCGTTTTTCCATCGTTGGAGATCTCCCATACGCGGCCGGAAGAGTTTATGTCAAGGCTCCTGATTCCCATCCCAAAGGACTTAGCTACGTTAATTGCCTTCTCCTTACGAGTCTCTGGCTCCTTATCCAAGAACGCGGCAAGCCACTCAACCTGATAATAATTCAGCAGCCAAGCGCACTGGAATGAAATGATACAATATGAAACTGCATGAGACTTATTAAAGCCGTAGCCGGAGAAGTACTCGAACGTTTCCCAGAGTCTTTCGCCTGTTCGAATATTCATTCCCTTTTCGGTGCAGCCTTCGACAAACTTCTTGCGAAGTGCATCCTTGACCTTAGCCTCTTTTCCTGTTCCCTTCTTGGTCAGGACCTTGCGCAGTGCGTTGCCCTCGTCAAGAGAGATGTCCTTGCCAAGGCGGTGAGCCAATTCAGCAATTTGCTCCTGGAAGATGAGGAATCCGAAGGTCTCCTCGGTCACCGAGCGATGCTCGTCATTGATGAATGTGAGCCGATGCGGGTTCTGCTTGGCATCAACGTAATCGTTATGGACGTTAGCGCCGAGCGGGCCGGGACGATAGATGGAAGTAATCGCGGCGAGGTCAATGAGGTTTGTCGGCTTGGCAAGGCGACAGAAGTTCTGAGCGCCACCTTCTGTAAACTGAAATACACCAGCCCACTTACCTTTGTGGAAGATATTTTCATAAACCTTTTGATCGCTGAAGTCCATCACATCTGGGTGCAAGTTCTTATCATAGAAGGCCTTAATATCTTCGAAGGTTGGGTTCTCGATATTATGATGGCGGCGCAAGATGTGGTAGATCGCGCCCTCGATCATCTTCAGAGTCGATAGGCCGAGAACGTCAAATTTAATAAACCCCATCGGCTCTAAATGTCGAACGTTTTGACCCTCGGACCAAGGAGTTTGGCGAACGCCGCCAGAGTTAATGAGCGGCATCCTACTGTTCAGCTCTTCGCCGATTACAACCCCGCCGGCGTGGCGTGAGCAAGAGCGAACTTGGCCATAGAGAGCCTCAACGTGAGTCTTAACGTGCGGATAGCGCGCCAAGAACCTCTTCAATGTATCGCTGAACTCCATCACTTCATCAAATGTGGGCGCGTAGATTCCAGACTTAATACCGTGCTTGAGCTTGGCTGGGCCCATAGCCTCATAGAGCATGACTGAAGTCACATCGTTAACTTCTCGAAATTCAATACCGTAGAACTTTGAGATATCTTTGATGAGACTCTTAAGCTGGAGAGTGTTCCAATTTGAAATAGGCGCAACTTTATCTGCTCCCCAATCTTTAATGAGCATTTCCTTCAGGCCCATGCTGTCCGACACATCATAGTCAATATCTGGATAGTCTGTTGCATCGGCTCGCATAAAGCGGGAGAACTGAAGGTTATACTTGAGTGGGTCAACCTGTGTAATATTCAGAGCATATGCCACGAGCGAACCCGCAGCAGAACCTCGGCCGGGCCCGGCTAACATAACCTCGCTGGCCTTCTGACTAATCTCGTTCATAGTCAGGAAGTACTTGGAAAAGCCTCGATCGGAGATCACCCCAAGCTCCATTCGTAAGCGGTCAGTGTATTCCTTATTGGTATGCAGGCCGAGAGAGCGCAAGCCTTCGATGCAGAACTTCTCCAATGCCGAGTCTGCTGTCTCCCCCGCAGGGATCACGAAGTCCGGGAGGCGGACAGTGTTGTCTGGGAGAAAGTCGGCAACGCGTTCATGGGCGATTTGATATGTATTTGTAATCGACTTCATCACCAAATCATCGTCATAGTCTACACCACAAGATTCTGAATACTTCTTGTATGCCTCCCACATTTGGTTCCCGTTACGAGGGTAAAGCTCATAGCCAATCTCCTCTACACCCTCGGGAAGCTCGGAAGTTTCGTAACCGGGTCGTGGCTTACCGAGCCAGCCAAGCTTCTTATAGAGTTCTCGGTCTTTCCAAGCATCCGGATTGGGATAGTGCGAGTCTGATGTTGAAATAAGTTCAATGCCAAACTCCTCGTGCATTTTAATGATGTACTTATTGAGTTCGTGTTGTTCGGGAATATTGTTCCATTGAAGTTCTCCGTACCAGCGATCTCCGAAGATATCCATCATCTGTTTCGTAGTCTCACGCATAGCATTGAGGACAGCTGTTTCCCCCTCCTCGCGGTTTTCCCAGTAATTACCAGCGTAAACCCCGCCAAGACACGCAGATGCCCCTATGACACCTTTAGCGTACTTCTTGAGTGTTGTGTAGTCAACGCGTGGGTAGCGATAATAGTTGTTCGGACCAAAAGATTCGGAGATCATCGCAAAGAGATTGTTTAGCCCCTCTTGGTCCTGCGCTAGCAGAATCAGGTGGCGGCGGCGATTAAGAATGTTGCGCGTTTGCTTCTTTGATGCGTCCTCGTCTTCAACCGTGGTTGCGGTTACATCCTTACTCAGCGTCTTGCGCTTCTTCTTATCCTCTTTAGCTGCCTTATAGTCATTGCGCCACTCATCGAGGGAGGGGAGGAAGTATGCCTCAATACCGAAGATGGGCTTGAAGTTCTTCCCCTCCTCCCTCATTTTCTTGGCGTGCATAACTTGATGAGGCAAGCCATTCATATTTCCGTGGTCGGTCAAAGCAAGAGCATCCATGCCGTTCTCAAAGGCAAAGTCCATATGTTCTTGTGGGTAGCCAAGGGCATCAAAGATGCTTCCAGCAACCGAGTGAGCGTGTAATCCGACGAACGGAATCTTATTCATGTAATCTCTCCAAGTGTATAAATAATATAACACATGCTGATGGCTGTGTCAATGATAATTTTATTTTATTTTGCTGCGCTTAGGATTTCAAAGGTATAAAAGGCATCATCATAAGTTTTGCTTTGCCCGCCAACTGAGATTACATACATCCTTCTACCGAAGGTGTTGGGAATATCGTAATCTTCTAAGATAATGCCACTGCCGACCATTTTTGCCCCAGAGTGAAGGCGGTCATGCTCATTGTCATATATTAAAACATAATCGCCTCTTGTCACTATAGTTTGTCCATAAATAAATCAATTTCCTTCACGATTTTGGCCCGAACTTCCGGAGCAAGCTTCATCTTGTAGACATTACTGCGAAGGATGCCGGCATTTCTTCGCGCCTTGTCCAATTTATTTTCTGGTGTACCTTCTTTATGTCTGGCCAGAACTTTTTGCATCTCTCTATTTGCCTCTTGGGTCTTGAGGTGATCGTTCTCGATCAACAACTGCATCTTTTCGATATGCAATAAGAGGTTCTTCTTTGTCATCTTGCTTAGTTCTGTTTTAGTTTTACTCATCATCAACTCCTATTTCGTTCCACTCATGATACTTCATAAATATCGGGTGAGGTCTTTGAACCAACTTTCGATCTTCTGATCCCAAGTAGTCGCAGTATCCATCCCAAGACCCTATGTTGTGATACCATGGGACTTCAACTTTGTTTTCTATATCTATTATAACAGGTTCAAAGACTTTGTCAAGTAAAAAATGCCTTGCAGAATATCTTTCTTCTTTTGGCAGTCTCTCCCTGGGATATAGGCCGGCCTCTAAAACCTCTGAATTGTACTTCCCTGTGCCCTCACGGATCTTTCTGCGGCATTTGATGAAATCGTCTTTATCGAAAGTAAACCCAAGGTACTCGTTGTCCTTGACCGTCTTGCCATCGTGGCTCAACATAAAGGACCTCTCACTTGAAATATCTTTCCTGTGGGGTCTTAAAATCTCTGGATCGTACACGCCGTGGGGGAAGGCGACATAATATCTTTTTGGGACGACCCACTTACTCAACTTGACCGAGACTCTGAAAGCGGTGGTTGCTCCCCAAATGACGCTCCAAGATAGACAATCTCTCTTGCCAACATCCTTTGCGTGCACAGGGACATAATAAATTGGTATCTGCTTTCTTGTTTGGGACGGATAGGGATCATGGCGCCTGCCAATCCAGACAGGATCTTGGACCCACTCTCCTAGTCGGTGCCTGATAAGCGGCGTCATATCGTCATTGGCTACAATCCAGATTGTTTCGCAGCCAGCCCATGCGCACTCGAAGACTGCTCGCTCAACTGCGAGGTAATCAGGCGCGATTGGCATCAATGAGTCGTGCCAATCCATCTTGAAGTCAAGCGGTTGGCCGGCGACCGGGATGATGCCGGCTAAATGATAAGAACTCAATTACCCTCTCTATACTTTATATTTCCACCAAGCGTACAGGCGTCGGGAATCGAGATAACCAAGATCATCATCGTTGTCGTATGCCTCTTGCTCAAATCTAATTTTATAATATGCCTTTTGCGAATCTCGGTATTTTATAAGTCCGTGAAGAAAGTCGACAAAATAAAGAAGCAAGAAGCCGATGACCAACAATTCTATATATTGTCTGTGGTGGATAGTTTCATGCCTCTTTGTGCCTTCATTGAGCACTCCTCGGCAAAATACAAACGGAAAAAGAGTAATTGCCCAGATTTTAATGACCCAACTTAATAAGACGGGAATTTTGCTGTTCTCGACAAAAATAGGCTCTTTGAGGAGTTTCATTTTTCTGACCATCTTCTCCAGCTTTCGCAAAGCCTTCCGTAAGAAACACTTTCATTGGTGGCCTCTTGGGTTTCTTCTTGTGCGTCATCATTGTATTTTTCTGGCCAATGCTGTTTGCCAGACTTGGCCATTTCTGCGGCATAGTTGAGAATGTGCTTTGCAAGAGCGTCGTGGAAGGTATCTAGATTTTTGTCGAGCCACGCCATATACTGGAGACCTCTCAAATCATCCAGGGGTACTCTCACAATTCTGAGTTGTGAGGTGACTGTCCCTCCCTCATCCAAATCGACGTCGTAGGTTACCCAATTTGCCTTAATTGGATCGCGGGCTTCGCCATATAGGACCACTTCATTCACAAACATTTCCCCCTGCTTCTCGGACTCCTTACCGGAATCATACGCTAGTGGCCATGTTTCGCTCCATGCGCTCTTTAGGGCCTTCCAGTGGTCATCCCTCAATTGGCGCAATTGGTTTTGAATCCAGGCCTTTCTATCTGTGTCATCTGCAATGTTCCGCGATGCATCACGGGGGGTCGGGGTTTTCATCTCATCGATGCCGAGTGCCCGGGCGATAGGTATCTGCATTTCAGAGGGAGCCTTTTGTTCGAAATCAAGCTTGCCCCTATCGAAAGACATCTCAAAATTTTTCATTTTTGCTTTTTTAAGTTTCTGGAAAATTTCTTTCTTTTGATCATATTCTTCGGAAGTAGTAATTCCCTGTTCTCTCATTTCTTCGAGTGCTTCTTCTAAAATAGAATCATACGCCTGGTCGATCTCTGACATTCTATTCAAAAAAGATTCAAAGCCCTCCAATCCTTCGCTCTCGCCGTGGTCTGGGTTGAAGCGCATGCGTATGGATGACTCTCCGTAGCTGTCTCCCTCTATTTCATCTGGGTATACATAGTTATTGTCGGCGGCTTCCCTAAAGATACTCACGATCTCATCCTCGTGGTCGTCGAAATCTGTTTCTTCTCCGTCGTCGTCCTTAGCATATTGGAGGTCATCCGGGAGATCCCAGGAGGCGCCACCATCCCAATAGTATTGCCCCTCGTCATAACTGTCATAACTGACATGGACATTTGAAAATTCGTAGCCATCGTGCATCCCTTCGTAATCCTCATGCCTTGGGCCGGCTGGATTTTCCTCGTTGGAATAATGAGCTGAGGCGAATAGTTCGTTTTTGGCGTTGGTGAAGACTATCATCATTGCCTCTTCTAGGGCGTCCAGATTCGGCGTAGTGATATCTTCTTCCTCAATTTCAGAGTCGTAGTCTTGTGAGGTCATCATTTCTTGCGCGAGCTTCTTGATATTTTCCGTAAAGCTTTCCTCATCCGGAGCAGCATGGAATTCTTCCCACTCTTCGTACACTTCCTCATAATCTGCGAAGTGTGCACCGATGATATTCTTAATGACATGAGCGAAAAAATCATCCTCGCCAATAGAATCATTTGGGCGATCCCAAATTTCTTCTGGCTCGATGTCGCCGTAACTATTTCTATCGTAAACTAAGGCAATTTTGTGACCGTCGTCTTCGTGATCTAAGTTCTTCATCATCACCATGAAAAAACTCTTACCTTCGCCAGTATATTGATTGAAATAGTTTCTGCTCGTTGTGGCAGCAATGCACCATTTGGCGCCCTGGCCATAATAGCAAGAGGCCTCCGTCGTGTCTGGCCTTATTAACCAAAAATCATCATTTTCAAATATGTTTGTCGAACCTTCTTTGGCGATTTCTCGATTTTTTCTTCTTTTTTGTCTCTGTGTGAGGCCAAGTTGCTTAATGGCAGATAATACATCGTCTACCGTCTTATACGCATTGAGATCCCGGTTCTTTAGCCTTTGATGGCTTGTGTGAAACTTATCTACTGCATCACCTACGACCCTGTAGGCCGAATAAATCTCTTGTGCGTCTTCTGGAGGCCAGGTGTCCGCTCCGGAGTCAGCGTGCTTCTTCATCCATGGTTCCGTCATCAGCGCAAACTGCTTTACTGCCCACATCAAATATTTATTATTTCCAGAAGGATCCCTTTCGGACAGACGATCTATCCAAAGAGGATCGACTTGAGAATATTTCTTTTTTGTGTCTTCGAGTCTCCCCTCGGCGAGGAGCTGTTCTTCGTTTAGGGTTGCCCATCGGCGCATGCCTTCAAAAAATTGTTTCATTTTCTATTCTCCGGTAATTTTGATTCTAAAAATTTAATTAGGGATCTCACATCGGATCCTAGCGGTGGGCAGAGATCTGGGAAAGCCGAGTGTAAAAATTGCCCGAAAGAAGCCAGAAATAAGGTTGAACCTATTTCAAAGGCATGTCGGAAGTGCTCGAAGTATCCCTCATTAACGTCTTTTAAGTGTCCCATCGTTCTATAATTAGTCTTTTTTATACAATAAATCCGTTATTTTAGAAGAATAAGACTGGGGATTACAAGAAAATAATTTAATAACTTCTTCTGGTATTTCATGACGAAAATCAAATCTTTTGTCTTTTTTATAAAAGTTCTTGACATTTTTAAAGACCTGCCTTTCAACAGCCTCTATCTTGGGAGAATAATACCTGTAAATATTGGGATTATAGGCGTCTCGGCCATTGCGTGCACCCCTTATACCCGCGTCTTTCATCATCTGCGTGATTTTAAACTTTGCCATTGTATCGGAGTAATCGAAATCACTCACCTGATCCTGGTCCAGATATGATATCGCCACAAGATCCTTTCTAACTCTTCCCGACGTTTGGTTTCCGAATCTATCTGATGGGTAAAAAATAACTTTTTGAATGAAATCATCTTCGGTGTCCAGCGAATCATGATTATGCTCCATACCAGAGCGAACATGAAACCAATCAAAAATCCTAGATTTTCCAACTTCCTGTCTCCTTACGGGCGGTAATCCTCGAACACCCCTGTCATCAAAAATAACTAGCTTATTAAATTCAAACCTACCTAATCTAGAGTTGCTGGTAACTGCCTTGAGTTTATTATCTTGTATACTAATGGCCTCTGTCTTGTCTGACATTGGCAGTTGGCCACCCAAAGATAGCGCGGTTATGAGCCTTTGCCAAATTATTTCTTTATTTGACCCTTCGAGTCCGAGGAACGAGAAGTCAAAACTTCCCTCAAGTACGTCAAACTGAAAAGGAATAGCGGGCTCCACAAAAATACAAGGAAGAGCGCTATAATAAGAGTATAGAAGAGCATTCAGGCCAGAGCCGATAACGATTGTTTCATAGAAATACTCATGTTTGTCGAGTTTTGGCACGCTCTCTCATTTTTTCTCTAATGGTCTTTTTTGGGCTTGGGGTTTCAAGCAGCACTTCGGTTGTTTTCATCCTCTCATTTATCATATTTTTTAGCATTTTCATAAATTGTTCTTCTGTCATTTTATTCTCCTTTTAAAATTCCAACGACGTAATTTTCTAATATTAAATAGACTTTACCTTCCCCAAAATCTACCTCTTCGATCATATGGCTCAAAACAATTACCTTTTGGCCCGGGGATATAGGGGGCTTTACGCCAGAGGAGATTGATAAAATCTTCACCTTCTCATATTTCTCGCCCTTTTTATAATCATCCGGGAGAGCAATAAATCCAGTATCTGTTCTGGGTGTCCTCTCTATTCTCAAGTGTCGGTTACATGGCTCAAAGTTCATCTTTCTTCTCCTATTTATTTGTTTGCGCGCAGGGCATCTAAGTATTCTGTTGGCATCTCACAGGCGCCTCCTGCGCACGCCGGTTCCGATTCAAATTTTACATTGTTCTCTTCTTCACACATTGATGTCCAATCAACATCTCGATATTCTTGTGCTAACTTTTCCCACAATTTTAAGTTATAAACATCTTTTAGGCAGTAGGTCATATTCCGGGTGTTACCACCAAAGTGACTATCTGCGAACTTAATTGCGGCTTTAGCCCACTCTTGTTTAACTGGGGATGCCTCGTGTAGTGGCTCGCCAACTCCCAAGAGGCAGTCGCATGCGGCCCACAAATCTCCAGCGAAAGAGGTGAGGGCGCGCTCGATGACGCCAGAAGCAAAAAAAGAACCGGGACCATACTCTCGAAGGATATCATTTGGATAAGGGACAGCACAAAACGGGGCCTGGGGATAATCTTTGTCTCCCGAGTTAGGAATTAGGGAAATTCCAGCAAAATACTTTCTATTCTTATAAATGTAGTCGGCGATTTCGTCCCATTCGTTCTCTCGAACATGAATGGTGTTGGAAACATTGTGGCTTAGCCATGGCTTGGCACACAAATCTTTGTTGGTTCCGTATCGGACCCAGTTCTGTTGCGTTAATTTGACACTTTCCAGTAGTCTCGATGCATCAATTTGATTTTTTGTCTTGGCGCCTGTGGGGACTTCACAAAGAAATGTAATGACTTCTGTTACACCATTTGGATCCCAGACGGATTTTTCCACGGCGCGTGGGTTAAACTTTTTAAAGTGCTGGACTGGATTCTCTTGCACATTTGCTTGGACTCGGCGGAAGTATCTTTTAGCATGGTGAGGATGAATCCCCGACGCCGTGCCAAGAATGCAGCTCGTTGATCCAGCCGGCTTTACACAGGTTGTTCTGGCAGCTTGATTGATGCCAATAACATTTGCTACATATTTATTTGTCTCTTTGACAACTTTTGCGCCGTCCCGTTGAACTTGTGCGTCGAAAAGAATTTCCGGGTTATCCATCATACCAGTAATTGACACGCCCAAAAGGGATTCGCGTCGTGTAATTCTTTCTGTCACTTCTCCCAAGTAAGGGAAACTAGTATACGCCGACTGGAGCGTGCCAATAATGGCGGCAGCGCGGCAGGCGTTGTGAAAATTCTCTGGAGTGTTTGCCTTCTTGCCATTGATTTCTGTCAGATTGCAGAACTGCCAACCAGATTCGCCGGTTTCAATGTCTACGGGGTATAGTCCAATCTCCACACACGGATTGAACCCCATCTCCGCATTGTCCGCCCAAACAAACCCGGGCTCTCCGAATTCGCGGACCCACCCCATTAATTGATTAAAGGTCTCTTTGGTGGTCTCATCTCTTACAAGCAGGGCGCTGTTGTTTGAGCGGCCTCGCTGGGGGTTTTCAACGAACCAATTGCCAGTTTTTGCTGTGGCCATCTCTTGATCATCAGGGGAGAATAGGGCAATCGTGGCAGAGCGACGAACTCCGCCAGATATCACAGCATCAGCGGCATGCATGATAATATCATAAATATTGATGGGACTTAGGCGACGTCGGTTTTCGTAACCTAGACTGGTTTCAAATACTTCTCGGATTTTTTCCAAGGAGCGCTCAAGGCCGGCGGGGCCTGGGGCTTTTGCACCCGAACTAAGGGGGGATCCCGCAGGCCGGACCTGAGAATAATCAAATTCAACGTTGAGGCCGACATACTCATCAAACTCGGGGTTTCCTCCAAAATAACTATTCACTAGAACACCTACCGCATCAGCCCATCCCTCAATTGTGTCTGGAACGACAAAAATTTTAGGAGGAGAAATCCTGCTTGGGCGTGCAGCTAACGGGAGTTGATCTATATGGTGTTTTTGAACAGAAAATCCGATGCCACAACCACATAAAAGAAGATACATTAGCTCCTGGAAGGATCTAGTGCGGCTGATATGGCCGAAACCACAGTTATATACGCGTGCATTATGTTTAAAGATTGGTGTTCCACCGAACTGAAGAATTCTTTGAGATCCTAAGACCTCCTTCTTTTGAACTGCCGATTCTGCCTCTTCTATCAGATAGAGGGCCTCTTTATTATCTTTAAACTTCTCCCTATGCATATCAAAAACCCGCGTTACTTGTTCTTTCCACGTCTCGCGTCTTTGGCTTTCTGGCAAATATTTTGCATATTTTGCAATTCTTGTATATTCTTGTAGTGTGTTAATTGACATCTATTTTCCCCCATCCTTCTTAGTTTTCTTATATAATTTAATTAATTTCTTCTCTTGTCTCTTCTTGGCTTCCTTCTTGACTTCCCCGATAGTTTCACCAGTTGAGGACTGAACATTTATTGTTACATTCGAAGTGTCCATATGAATTGGATAAATTAGTCCATCGGGACCATTCCTATTCTTAGCAACAAAAATACGTCCAGTGTTGGCCAATTTATCTTCCGCCGTTCTGGATATTGAAAAAATAAAATCTGCAACAAAACATTTGTTAAAAGCCTCCGATATTGATTCCATTGTAATAACTTCAGCATTCAATCCAGAACGATTTGTTTGAGAAGCAGTCCAGACACAACAATTGTATGTCTGAGCAATTGCTCGAAGCTGTTCATAAATAGTCTCCAGCTCGTGCCTTTTCTCCCTTAATGTTGAAATTGGTCGTAATAAATCTCCATAGTCAACGAGAACCATGTCGGGGTTAAACCCCCGAGTCATTAATTTCTCTATATGGCTTTTCAGCGTCTGACAACTAGCTGACTTTGTGGGGTATTCTTTTACGATTAGTTGGCCCTCAATCATCTGAACCTTTTCGTAAATTTCCTCTTTGAAATCCTTCAAATCGTTAAGGGGAACGTTGGTTATACAACTATCGAAACGAGAACCAACGACCGTTTCTGATAATTCCAGCGTATAATATACTACGTTCTTTCCCGCCTTTAATGCTTGGGCGCCAATGTGAACGAGGGCCATACTCTTTCCGGCGCCAGTGGGAGCAATAACTACCCCCAACTCCCCCTGGCCTAGGCCCTGATGGGTGATCGCGTCAAGCTCCTCCCAGCCGGTACCAATGGGGTTTCTAGCCTTGAATAAAAAGCGTTGTTCAAAGTCCTTCACATAGTCATGGCCAAAATTAGAGTCCGATCCGAGCTTCAGCGCTTCATTAATAACTTGCGAAATCTCGTCAAAAGAAGAATTTTTTAATAACTTCACCGACTTGAGCATCGCCTCTTTCAATTTCTGCTTTCTACAAAAGTCCAGAGCTGTCTCAATAATATACTCGGAATCTTCGATTCTCGTCTTAGAGATTCTAGCGAAAAAGTGCCTAAGCTGTTGCTGGACCGATTCATTTTCCGTGCCGATCTCTGTCCGCAAAATAGAGGTCATGATCTTTTCTGTCGGATGGACAGAATACTTTTCCCGATATTTCTTGACCAGCTGAACAAATGTCTGAAGGTATTTAAGCTCCAGAAAGTTAATATTCAAAACCTCAAACATCTGATCTGCGAATGGCCTATCGACCAAGATCAGATGACATAAAGTTTCCTGAAAGTCTTTGCCATATTGGCTAAAGTCCTCCTTCGGCATTGAACCCCCCTATCTATCTTAATATAACATGAGAATTATTGCCTGTCAAGCTTTACTTGAAATTCTTTTGAAGGTTGAAAATAGATCGGACGTATCCCAGTTTCCAAAGCCATCTTCTGCCATTCGCTTAATTACTTCTGTTTTATTAAATTCTGGAGTGAAGTTATCAAGAGTGTGCTTTACCTTAATTTTATCGTTCAAGGACATTGTCGGTGCGTAAAGCTGCATGATTTTATAATTTTCCTCGATGACCGCTTGCGCCTCGCAAATAGAAGAGAAAGCCTTTAATCCAGTATTATCATTTTCGCAAAATTCTATAAGGTCGCTGATTGTTACCGATTTTTCTTCGGCGAAGAATGGGAGCCTCTTCGAGATGGTCCCAAGTCCGACACCCTTTACTCCCGGGAGATTATCGGACTTATCTCCGGCCATGGCCCGGGCAAGGGCGAAATTAGTAGGATGGATGCTAAACTCTTCTAAAATTCTCGGCTTGTTGACAAACTTCTTCTGTATAGGCCGATAGAGCACTGTCTCGTCATCACATAGCTGGAAGAAGTCTTTGTCGCTAGAAATAATTATTTTTTCCCATCCGGAATATTGTGGAGACTGTGTAACATAAGAAATTATATCGTCAGCCTCTACCCTGTCTGCCATCAATTGAATAACCGGCATGAAATTCAGCATCTCCATCAAACGATATTGCTGCCAAACTTTGTTCTGCATTTCTTCGTCTTTTGTTAATACTCGAACATCTCGGTTTAGGCGAATTGGTTTTCGACCTTCTTTATAATTAGAGTTAACCTCTTTTCTCCGGAGGGAGCCGCCGGGGCCGTCCCAGGCGATAATAACCTCGTCCGGTTTCATCTCCCGGCATAACTTCTGTAGGATCCCGAGAAACCCTTTATAGCCGCCGATTGGTTGTCCGTTTTTTGAAAGACTTGGATTAACAATATACGCTCTAAAATAGGCATTGAGCGCGTCAACAATAATTACTCTTTTCATCATATTTTTATTATACCCTAGGCTGGGATGTTTGTCAAGAGAAAATTTATAAATTTAGACATTATTATTTCCTTCGCTTCTTCGGTGGGCGCATTCATCCACGCCCAGACCCAAGTTTTTTTTAGATTTTCAATGTTTTGTTTGTGAATAGAAATTTCATCTTCGAACAATTCTATTTGAATTTCTGAAACTTCCGGTAGTTCTAGGCCCACTTCATGGGCGATCTTATGTAAGGACAAAATTTTATCTTCTTTTGCTGCGTCCGAGGCTTCTAGGAATTTCTCTTCTTTTTTTTCTTTTTCTGGGAGCGGCAGGTCTATAAGTTTGTCTGGGTGGGTTACGGTTGCTATTTTTTTAAAAAGCTCCCTAGTTTCTTTTCTGAGGGGCTTTGCTTTCTTGGGCTGAGTTTTTTTCTTTTTTTGAACTTGTGGGTGCAGCTTATCTATTACTCCCATCTCTTTGGCTCTCTTATCAAAGGTTTCAGAGAACGCTTTCATCACGTCGGCGACGAGCGTCTGGTGATATTTTAAATCATCCTCAAGAAACTTAAGCTCCGAGAGGAGCTTATCATACCTTATCTTTAAAATATTGGTAGCCACAGTACCAATTAGTCTCCAGGGATCCCAACGGCCGACTTAACGTCGGCGAGAGTGGGTTGGCCGGGGGTGACTGTGATGGCGCGGGGAGTGATGGCGGTCGCGGGTCGTATATGTGCGCGTGCTAATTCTGATGTGGGGGAAAATAGGAGGAGTGCGAACATGGATTACTGGCTGTCGTCGGGGTGGGGGCGGACAATTAGTCTCTTTAGCCCAATAGCCATTTACATAAATTTGTCGCCGGTGGCTATCGTGAGTCCAATATCCTGGGTGCCAGACGTCTTGCGTATGGCAAGGCTCATGTGCTTCGGCCGCGCTTGATAATACGAGCGCCATTGTTATTAAAAGTGTCTTTAGCATTCTTTTCTCCTGTCTTAATTGGACGTTTGATTATTAAATTTATTCATCTTCTTCGTAAAAATCCTCGGCTTTTCCTAGCCGATTATCAAATTTATAAATCACCTCTTCATCGATGATTTGATAAACTCTCTGTCGAAATTTATCATCTTGCATTTTTTCGACCCACTTCGTTGCTTGGAACTTTTCTGTGGACCCGTCCTCGAAAACCATGGTGTACCAGGCTCCGGACTGCTTAATATTGTCTGATGATTTAATGGCGTCGAAGAGAGATTCATCGTCTTGGATAGCAACGTCATTGCCTCCCCAAAGGATCCGAAAATTACACCGGCGGCCTGACGTTCCGAAGCGAGATTTCTCTAATTTTACTTTCACCTCGGAACCAATACGAAAACCGTTGTCGTCCAAAACAAAACTAGCCTTAGCCTTGCGGCCGGTGAGCCATATTCTGAGGGAGTAAGCATAAGCCATTGCTTTTCCGCCAGGAGTGACATATGGTGTTGTCATCGCCTCCGAAGCTATACGAGTAATGTTTGTTTTTAGTTGATTCAGAACCAACAGGGTTGCTCTCGCGTTCGCCAGAGGTAATGCGAGCTTTGACATAGCCCTCGCAAGAATTCGGGCCTTCATGGCCATTTGAGACATGGGATCAAAACTTCCCTGAACTTCACTAACGGCCGGTGTCAAAGCCAAAGAGTCCCAGATAAACAGCATTTGGTTGTTAGAAGCCAGTAGTTCTTCGATTGTCTCTAAAACAAATTCTACTGATTGGGCCTGCACATATAAAAGCTTCTCTAAGTCGCAGCCGGCATTTGTAAGGAATGACGGATCAATTGCGGATTCTGAATCGAAATAAACAACGTCAATGCCCATTTTCTGTGCATTGGCGGCGATCTGGGCGGCCATATAGGACTTTCCCGTAGCCTCCAATCCTGCAATTTCAGAAACCTTTCCTACTGGAATTCCTGCATAGTGGCCTCGGCAGATAATAGAATCTAACCAGCGTGATCCAGTAGGGATCCATTGAGTAACTACTGTTGGATTTTCTTCGTTGAGGTCATGAGCGACATTCATACCCGCTTTTTTATTAATCAGCTTTCGCATTTCTTCCATCGAAAGTTTGCCGGCTGATGTCGATTTTTTTGCCACTTTATCTTACCCCTGTTCTCGTTTTAATCGGATTTGTCGTAGGATGCGCCTCTGTTCGCGTCGTTCCTCAGCTTCTCTGTGCTTCTTCAATTGCTTGGCGATTTTTAATTCCTTTGCCTTCAACTTCCTCTTGGCGGCCTTTCGAGCCAGTCGGGCGCAACGACGTTGTAAATATTCTTTTGACATGACTCTCTCCAGAGTTAAAAGGGGGCGGCCCGGAGGCCGCCCGCCTTGGGGGGTTATTAGTTTCCGACCAGCTCGTTAAACGCACTGACTACATCTGGAACAGCATTATTCGTTTTGGTGGTTGTACCATCTACGATGACTTCCGAATCCTCTCCTTCTAGAGAGTTAATGAAGCCGTCTAATGCTGCTTGAACCTCTTCCTGTGTCTTTTTTGGAAAGAGGCCATCGATGTTTGGAATGTTATTCATCAAGCGAGAGCACTCTTCATCGCCGCCAATTGCCTCGTCACAAAGTGGCGAAGTTCGGCGTCGAGGAGTTAAGGTGGTCTTGGGAAAGTTTGCTCCCGGAGGCTTTCCATAAGTAAGGGTCAGGTCGGTTCCGTCATCGACATCTGTAATATCTCCATACTCTGGGTTGAGCACCAAGTTAAGCAAAGACTCGTAAGCAGTTTTACCATAGCCCCAGATACGAATGCCTTGGTCCTCTTCTGTGCGAACCATGACGGGTGAGAAAAAGCGCTGGCGAGGGCTCAAGTCCTTAGCAAGCTTCATCGTGTCGGGGTCTTGAGTTCGATTAAACTCTTTCCAGAGTTGGTCCTTGAAATTGCAGATTGGACAATCCTCTCCGTGATTCTTATTTGGGCAAAGAAGGCCGCCTTTTTGATCTGGGCCTAAGTTGTAGTGGAACCAATAATCCTTGAACGGGTCGCCGTCTTCTGTTGGTACAATACGAATTACTTGAGTACCATCTTGCGGACGCCAAAAAGACCCTCCAGCTTTTCCGTTGTTTTTTACACTGTCGAGCCGTGCTCGAATTTTTGCGATATCTAATGCCATGTTATTTTCTCCTTAATGAAATTGTGCCATTGGCTAAAGTAAAGACGACAAATCTCTCGTCTTTCTATTATATAATATAACATTTTTTTGAATGCTTGTCAAGCATTATTTTTTTATTTTTCGAAGTTTTCAAGACTCTCAATATCAAAAGTCTCGACCTCTCCAATAATCGTGTTTCTATTAAAAACGCGAAATCCTTGCTTATCTAAATCCCAAACAAGATTACTTCCTTCAGTAAGGCTCGTCTTCTTGCCCGTGCCCTTCGTTTGAGAGATGAAAAATCCTTCTGGAAGATCTTTGAGATTAACAAACCTCATCGTTCTTAAGCTTCCGTCTTTCTTTCTAAAAATTCCTAAATTTGCTTTCAATTTGACTCCTTTGTCTGGACGTATGGTGTTCTTTCTATGATGTAGCCGAAGTCGTGCTCATAGTCTGTTGAAAATACAGCGTATGCCACGTTGAGATCTTCGCGGGATTTTGATTTTACTTGCTCTCTGAGTCTCGCGAAGAGACTAGAATCGGTCTTCAACCTTTCCTCATTTATACTATAAATATAACACCTCTCGCGCGGGTTGTCAAGGGAAAAAAACATTTTTTCTTCACCCCTCTTTACATCGAAAATCCCAATCGTGGTAATGCGGTGAGTTTGTTTTGGTTTTTCTATTTTCCCAATTACTGGCTTTGTATTATTGCATACATTTATCATGTGGAAGGTGGAGGCAAATGCTTCGTTTAATTTGTCATAATACCCGATGATTGGTGCACCACCAACGACGACATCCAAGAGAGGATTTGAGATTAAGTATATATCTTCGAATACTGCTGATCGAGTATACTCTTGCAGCACTCCACAAACGACTCTATCCTGCATTTTTTGAATTTTATTCAATAATCCACAATCCGGCTTGATATAAACAATTGAAATTGGGAGGGCCCTAATTCCCTCCAGAATTCGAAGAGAGGCACAAGAAACTTTCCCAGAACCACCCACAATAAAAAAAGTTTTTCCCTTGATTCCTTTAAGGAAGGCTTTTAGCTTCGGGAATCTGTAGTTCTCATATTCTTCGGCTGTTTCAAGCTTAGGTAGATTATAACACTGTGGCCCGCTGATGTCAACATCTATTTTATAAATCTTATATTGAGGGTACTGCGCAAGTGCTGTGGCGATTCCGCAGCCCGCGTTGCCTAGGCCTATGATATTCAAAATTATCCTCCAATCTTCTCTAATTGGCCGAAGTTTCTGCCAACGTTTATATTAACTTTAAATTTCCCAAGGGCCGTATTTGAAAAAATCTCTATGATTTCCGGCAACCTTTCCTTTTCTTTTTCCGAGAGGTCCAGCACAATTGAATCGTGGATGGGGAAAGCGACATAAGACTCACCCCCTTTTAAATAATTAGAAACCTTTATCATTTGTCTTAAAACATTTTCAGCACAAGTGCTTTGAATAATATAGTTGAGTGCTGTTCTTTCCTCGGAGGGGATGACCTTGTCCCAAAAGGTTCTCACTTGGCCCTGAGTGAAGTATTTTTGTACCACGGAATCTCGATCATATACTCGGGACGATAAATAATCCTTACTATCCGGGTTGTACAACCATGCGAATATTCTCTTTTTAGCCTCCTCTCTCGTTATAAGGCCACGATATACATTTTTAACATTCCATTCATGAAGATCCCCCCGAGGTTGAGGCTTCCCCTGGAGGGCAATGAGAGTTCTTAGTTCTGCTGCGTTGAAGTCCAGTTCCACGAAATAATCATTGTGGGGCTCTATGGCGCGCCTAAGTTCCTTCTTTAGTGTTAGTATTGGAAAGCTCTTTGGGGCAGTTGTTAATCTACCAGTTTTTGTTCCATAAATATTGAACCTGCATGAACGTTCGGTCTTATTTAAGTTTCGTGCAAATTTTCTATGGTCTGCCCTGAACATAGAGAGATTCTTGATGTTCAATTTTAAGGGCCGGTATTTCATCTCCTCTATTTCTTTGCTCAGAGAAACAAGGTAATCGTAATTTTTCGGCCTCTCTTCCGTTGCGAAAATGTGTTCGCAAATTTGATTTTTAATTGTACAAAATTCAACAAGAAGTTTCCTAGGTACCAAATCGAAAAAACAATTTTCATTCAAAGAGACACCGGCGGTAACAAACGACTTGATGAATGCCTTCATTTTATTGCCAATTTCCGAATAACGTTCGGCCAAGTGGTCTGGACAGACTTCCTCAAGAGTACGACCCTCACAGTAAAGACTTGCATACTCTATTTCTAGATCCCGGAGAAATCCAGAATAAGACCAAGTGTGGGTGAGATTTGTTGGCAACTCTCCCCCAAAGACAAGATCTTCACAGAAAATCCCCACACACTCTTTCTTATCATCAAGGGTTTGGAAAAGCAACATTTCCCCTAATATAGAGTTCTTTTCTTATTTCTAACCTGCCTCTTAATTTTTTCTGATAGTTGATTTTCATTTCGGTTGGCCTTTTTTAGCTCTATTTTTGTAATTTCGTAATTCATTGAGCCCTCGCTCACCGGGATGGGGGAGAACCTATTATTAATATAACCCAAATAAGCTCCCGTGTCAACCAATTTATTTAAATCTGCTGCATTTTTTGCCATTTGGCGCAGATCTTCAGGTGAATACTCCATTTTTGTTTCTAAATTTTTTATTTTCAAAAAGAGAAGCATCCATTCCTCTCTAGAGAATTTTTTTTGGAATTCTAGAAAGGTTAGTGCTGTTCGACGTCGCACCTCTATTTTAAAGCAGTTCTTCGCGTTCAGACCTACGGTTGACTCTAATTTATCCCTGCCAAGTGCGGCCGAATAAAGATTGTAAAGAGCATTTTTAAAAAATGATAAATCATCCATGACGACTGGCGAAAAATAAAGCTTGAAAAACACGGACTCATTGTAAGTGTCTTTGCCTGTTGCCCTATTGATATAAGCTTGCATCACAGGATTGTCGATATCTGCAATGAGGCGCCAGGGTGCACCCTTGTCTATTAAGAATCCATGCTTAATGGCCGCATCTTTATAGTGGTTGAAACTTCGACTCTTATAAAAATCTTTAATTTTTTCCTTGTCCGAGGAATAGTCGTATTGCGCCGTTTCAATCATTAACCCCGAACATTGGTTGGAAATCATATTACTCATAATGAATGCGGATTTGGTGAAAGGAAAGGAGCTGGAAATAAAATTGAAGAATTCCAAAAATAATTCTATGAAGTTGTCAAAATTATCAAAATTTCTTTTTTTATTAGAGGGGAGGCCGTCTAAGTAAGATTTAAAGAAAGACCCAAAGGTTGCTATATAAGATTCAAAAGCGGCATTTCCGTCAAAATAGCCACCTATCGCATCAAAATTCTTAAAAATTGAATCAGTAGAGGAAATTTCACCGCGCAGTTTGGCGGCTTCAATAGCGCTCTTTAAATCGAGAAATGCATTCACCGCGAAATCAGCAGCGATGATGTCTTTACCGGGGATGCTGGCCAACCTTGACACTCTTGGGAGAATTGGCGTTCCAAGATTATCTATTTTTCCATGCAGCGCTTTTTCTGCAAAATGTAAGTCTTTAACTTCAGGAGCAGTTAAGCGGAGGGACAAGTCGTCCGCGAGAGCGAAGGCTTGATAAAATTTCCGGCCAAGAAACGATTCATAAGCAGACAAGTCGTTGGCGCCGGTGAATAAAGATGTTTTATAAGGATTCACTTGATTTCTGTTGCCTCTGTTGCCTCACAGTCGGACGGTGTTGTTTCTTTTGCTTTTGCGGCGTATTTCTTCCCGTCGCCGCTGGCTTCATACCGGGCTGTGACGTTGGTGGTAAACCCATCCTCGTCCATAGAGGAGTCGACGCCTGTTACCAAATGATACCCGCCTAGGCCCATAATATTTGACAGAGAATTTTCTTCATAAGGAAAGCCCAAGGACGAGCCTAGGCCGAAAGGATTTATGAATAAATATTGTCCGGGATAAAAAATTGTGTTTCCAAACATCTCTATTTCTATGTCATAAACCGAAGACAGGGTTCTAAGGGGGTCATAGCTTTTTTGAGTGAAGCGAGCCTCTCTAAGATATTTTGCGTCTGTTCTATTGAAGGTTGCGCGCTTGAAGATGCCCCTGTTCTCGCCTATATGAAAGTGGTGGATGCCGGCGGTTTTGTCCTTTTCCTCATCTCCGCGCAAATGTGTGGGGTTTTTGTTGGTGACATAGATTGTTAAATAATGGTATGCCTCACGAAAAGAGTTTGACTCGGGGTCGCCATATGGCACCACTGTGTTATATTCGGTTATTGTGTCCAGGTCCAAAACTGGGCCGGGCCAATTGATGGGCGCCGAGGATTTATCGGTCGTGGAGGCAGGAGATTTATTGATTTGGCCCGGATGGCCTTCCAGGATCTTGTCCAAAACAGGATCGATGTTTCCGGTCTTCCCGGGCATCGACAAGACGCAACTCTTCACTTCAATATCTAGTTTAAGACTCTCGTCGGAATCTTCAGAATTACCGCCGAGGATGTCATCTAACAAATATTTTAAAAAATCGCGGATGAAATCGAGGAGTGTATATAAATCTCGCTTTTTAGCCACAACCCTTCGGAGCATAAAATTTTTGTATTTTTGGAGGGAGACTGGGAGGGCTCCCAAATTACAGCGGAAGGCAGCGTGCTTGTTATTGCTGCCGACTGTTTGCCACTCCATGCTCCCTAGGAGAACTTTAATTTTGTCAAGTTTACTCTGAGAATATGTCCTATCTTTCAGTGCCTGCGCGCTATCATCCCCGACCACAAAAGCTGTCAGTGCGCGACCTGCAAGCATCTCTATCAGATCTCCGAAGAAGAAATAGTGTATGTTATATTCACCTGGCTTTGATGGCGGAATAGTCGTCATAAGATATTTATTTATGTCCTCTTCTGAAAGTTCTCCGGTTGTTTGGAATGTTGATACCATAGATGTCGTTTGGTAATCGTTGATTAAGGATGAGACGGCGGCGCCGGTGGCCTGGGGGCCCAGGGCGGCCGCAGTGGCGCCGGCGGCCAGGACTGTAGTGCCCGGATTGAGGGCGGCGGCGGTGGCGGCGGTTTTTGGATTGATGTCGTCGGCGCCGACAGTTCTGGCGGCGTTTTTTGCAACATCTTGGCTGGCGCCGGCGGCATTTTTCACAGCATCGGAAAAGCCGGGTGTTTTTGGGCCCGAGGCGTTTACCTTGGAGGAGATTGATTCTTTTATCGCGGTTGTCGATATCGATAGGGCGCCTTCTGGCGGTATCAAGAAATCATCCAATTTAGATAAATCTTCTCCGGAACTAATGAATTTAGCCATGTCCACAGATATTAAGTAAACTCGGGATTGGTTTGGCCGGGCTGGGGACACACCCATCAGTTCATTCAAAAGACTTTGATAACTTTCTGCCCGGTACTTCATTTTTCTCTTTTCATATTCTTCCTTTAATTGTTTTAATTCTTCTTTAACATCGTCACTAGACTCACATTTCTTTTTTAATTTTTTAATCTCTTTTTCCCAGCCCATCCTCTTATTAAAAATCTCCGGTGTTGAAAGAATATCCGACTTCTTATCTTGCAGCATGGCATCCAATCTGGCTCGATAAGTTATTGTTAAACCAAGAGTGCCGTCCTCCTCTATATCAAATTGGTGATCGATCAGAGTCATGAACAAAACCTCATTGAAATAACTCAAGTCAGATATATTTTTATTGGCGGCTTTGACCTTATCTTCAAGTTTGGTACCCCTGAAATTCCATCCTACAATTATTTTTGTCTCGAATTTGTCCGGATGTTGCTCGTCTGGATCTGAAGTTGTTTCTTCTTTGGAAATAATTTGTTTTCCGTCAACTTCTGGGTTTCTTAAAATAAGATCAACGTAGCGGTAAGAAAAGACCGTCCCCTTGTCATCAACACCAGTTCGTTTTTCGAATAAATCATCGAATGATTGAAAAAATAATTTCAGCTCCGCCTTTATATCATTCCTGGCCGTGATCGGGTTTGTGCCAATATATTCCCAGTTAAAGGATTTGACGCCTACAGCTTCTCGGCCGCGCGATTCTAAAATGTTTGTCGTTTCTTCCATAGGGGGGATATTGCTTCGGTTTGCAAATTTAAACTCTACCTCCCTTTCAAATTCATTATTATTGTTGTATACAACTTGGTAGATTTTAAATTTCGGAGCCAATTGTGAGATCTGATCAGTTCGGAAATTTAAAAAGTCGCCCATAAATGGCTTTAGAGTTAAACGATTTACCATTTCCGATGGATTTCCCTGCATTAAATAAGTTTTCTTATATTTTTCCTTTCTCATTTTGAGGAGTGCGGTGTACTGCTGCGCAAATGATTGTAAATTTCTCATCAACAATGTCTGTTCGGTATGGCGTATTCTTTCCGCTAGCTTGCCGGGATCTTCCGATTCAATTTCGGCGCTGCCCAGTTCCCCCTCTTTTAGGGCGCCCTGCAACTCCTTCAGGCGCGCGGCTTCAAATACGTCCAATCCCTCTTCGGAGGCCTGTTTCTCCAGAAGGGCTTCGATTTCATTTCTGCGGCTGGTTGAGGTGGCCACCTCAACTGATTGGTCTATTACTGCGTCGATTAGATTGCCGCCCGAGTCGGTTGCGTTAGCTGCTCTTTGGAGATACATCTTATAACAAATAAGCTCAACCAACGTAGTCGCCTCAGCGGTGCTGACGAGGGTCCAGTCTGTACTTCCGACCCACGTTTTGGGAGTTGTGAGGGGGAGGCCATAGTTGTTTCCAAAAAAAGTGCCGAACTTCCATGCCAAGCGCAGGTTTTCCACCCAAGTCATGGAGGCCTTGCCCATGCGCTTGTAGTCGAAGTCCTTGGTTACACGACCTATTGTGGATTCGACGAGGCCTTGTGGCCACTCGATATGGTCAAAAAGCGTAGACTCGTATTCTCTGGTGGGTGAAATTTCACCGCCAGTGTTTTTCGGGTTGGCAGCATCTGCGGTCGTAAGTTTTTCTAATTCTTCATATGGATTCCAACCTTTGAGGCCCTCCGGAGTTGATGGATCGTAGCGCGGCATGTCTGTTGTCGACTCGATGAATCTTTTGGCGGCTCTTTGTGGCCACTGCTTGCGCATGTACATCAGGAAGCGATCAATTATATTTATGTTATCTCTGAAAGTCTCGTCGCTCCATGCATCCCACAAAGATGAACCGAAACCCGATTCTTGATTAACATTCTCTTCAGAGTTAAGTTGTTGGCGGCGGCCTACATATTCGGCGCGCAAGGCGTTCAGGCCTTGAGCCAATTGGGCGCTATTCAATGATGTGATGGTGCCATTGTCTCGCACATCATTGAAGGAAAGGTTTTGTTTCTCAAAGGCCGCATCAATTAAATACCAAAAGCCCTGAAGTTCACCAGACATTTATAAAATCCTCCATCTATTTATTAAAAAATCTCAACACCCTCGAAAGAGGCCGTGGTATTGCCAGGACGTCTCCGATTTGGACATGGCCTTCAGTAGGCTTCTTGTTATACCACGCGATTACCCACCAAAATCTAGCGTCTCCATAAAATTCATGAGCTAACTTATAAAATCGGTCACCAATTTTCCAAATATGGGAGGCGCTTTGAAGTGCCATTTGCTGATCCGGAGTTGGATAATTAATTTCCATTGTCAGATATTGGCGAATAAAATTTACAGATCGGTCGTCGAAGACTTCCTCATAAATTTCGTTGTCGTTTATTCTAATTTTTCTTTTATTATTTCTAACTGGCATTTGTTCTCTCTAAAGTTACTTTAGGGTTTCCTGTTTATTTTTTTCGGCTTCTGCTGGTGGGGTGTCCGGTGTCGGGGCTGCTGGAGTTGGGTCAGGAGAGATCGCTTCGGAGATCGCAGATGAGATCGCAAATGGGAAACTAGAGCCTCCTCGGCCGATATTCTCTTCGTGGTTGCCAATCCACTTGTCGTTGCTCCAACCTAAGTCATGCTCATGCAAAACATTAAGAGTACAACTTACATTAATTGTTTTTGGCAGAAGCGCGTCTCTGTAATCGAAGGCGCCCTCTTCCAGAAAGTCGGGGTCATAACTGAATCCACCTACTGCACAAATTAAGCCGCCTGGGCCGCCTTGGATCCAGTTGGTAAATTTTACTCGCATGAGCGGTGGCTTTGCCATAGTTAATGCGTTTGAGCTGGTTGAGTTGGCCGAGGAGCCAGGATCATCATATGTTGGATATAGCATTTTTGTTAATCTGTTAATTTTATCCAAGTTTTCCTTTGCTTCAACGGCATTAATTGAGGTAGTCTTAAACGCTAGAGTTATTGTGCGCTGGGTGTTTTGGAAAGTCTGTATTGGATCCATTCTACCAAAGACAGTTTGAGAATTCCAGTTTGTACTAAACTCTTGCGAGAATGAAGTTATAAATGCCTTAAACTTAACAAACGAACTAACGTGCATGCTGCTAAACGAAATATATAAATTCTTACTCTCTGCATAAGCATCTGTTGCGTTAAAGGTCATTTTGTCTCCCCGTCCCTGTAAGTAGTTCAGTAGATAAATTCCAGCTTAAATTTGACATCAGGAATCCTGCTTAAATTTGTTATCGACAATGGTGCCGACGGTCTTGCCGAGGACCTTCTCTTTTAACTTTACAACAATTTCGATTGGCTGCGGTCTAGGCTGGGTGGCGGAAGGCATTGCACTAGAGGCATTGCCAGCGAAGGCTGGGGATTGGGCTGACACAGCTGTACTCGTCATGACGGCTGTATATTTAATTGCTTTATCGGCGTCTAATTTGTTTATTTCGTCGGTCATCATGGCCATGGCCTCCGCAACCTTGAGGATTCCTCCTTCTGTATCGGATACAAGCGATGCAAGCCCTTTGAAGAACTCTGCAAGGGGCTCGAAGTTTGAAAAGTCCATCTTTGACATGGCGAAGGCGATACCTATGAACGCGAATGACATCGCACCCAAAGCGAGTACAAGAAGAGGCAGAAAGGCCGCTAGCGGGAGCATCATATAGAGGACCGCCACAAAGCCGGCAAAGGCGGCAGTGAAGGCAAGCATCGTAACCGGGTCTGCCACATGAAAAAGAAGGGCGAAGGAGCCCACCAGCAAGGCTATGCCTGCTGCGGCTATTCCAACTGCGGCGCCGACGAGGAAGGCTGCGGCGCCGACGGCCCAAAGGACCCCAACTGCGCCAGCGACGAAAGCTGCTTGTGGACCTGCGACAAGGAGGGCCAGGATGCCAATTACGGTGACTACGCCGAGACCAAAGGCTATCATGGCGCCGGTGGCATACATAAGTTGTTCCGAATTCAATTGTCCAAAAGCCAAAACTAGGAGCGCGACTCCAGCGGCTGCGAGAAAGACACCGCCACCTATCATCAACATG